>Ga0209535_1000610_pt1 | contig 25138 bp, 60 predicted proteins | sample LinPmetageLP28_FD_184041 | JGI IMG/M metagenome (GOLD analysis project Ga0209535, IMG submission 184041) | Marine viral communities from the Pacific Ocean - LP-28 (SPAdes) (version 2) | ecosystem: Environmental > Aquatic > Marine > Oceanic | place: Pacific Ocean | collected 2009-08-22
ACAAAGATAAAATATAATGATACAGGACTAAACCTATCGACATGTTAAGTAAGAAATTAGGAACAGAAAAGGCTAATAAATTTCAAGAAAATTTTGATGAAATTTACGATAAGTATAAAAAAATAGCTGAAGACTTGGGTTATAATAATAATAAAATTAAATTTAAAAAAGAAAAAAATAAAATTATAATATATGTTAATCTATTTTCTTAAAAATTATTTGTATATTTGATAAAATAAAAAAAAATAAATGGAAAATAGACATTTAGAGTTATCCGAAAAAATATTTAAACTTGGTACATCTTTAACAAAAGAATCAAATCAAACCAACGACAATAATATAGGTATATTAGGTAAAATAATGATATTGTTAAGCGGTATACTAAGTTATGAAGAAGATTTATTAGAATTCAATTTACTATGCACTATGTTTTCTTCAAAAAAACTAGTAGAACAAATACCAGATGATGTTATAGCAAATATAATAAGTAAAATGAGAGATAATGAAATTGATGATGATTTAAGTGACTTATTAGATGATTTAATATAATTTTTATATATTTATTTATAATTAAATAATTTTTAATGGCAAAAGTAAAAATAACAAATAAAGTTTTTAAGTTAAAACGTAAGACAGAATTAAAAGCACCAAATGGTGAAATGTTAAATTTTGAATCTGGTCAAGAATTCCATATAGTTGCTGATGTATTATACATGAACGGCATACTTCTTATTCCAGGATTACAAAAACTTTTAATTAACTGGATTTTAAATAATAAAAATCTATTTGTTGAAGACACTAGGATATTCTAAAGAACCAAGCATGGTTCTTTTTTTATATAATAACGTATTTTTAAAAAAAAATTAATAAAAAATGCAACAGACAAAAGTTTATCATGAAATCGTACAAAAATTAAGAGATTTCTTTTTATCAAAAAATTTCGTAGAAGTTCCATCACAATCAAGAAAATCAATTCTAGCGGCATGCGAGAATCCACATTCAGTAGCCACGTATACTTACGATGGTTTAGTTTGGCCCTTACCTCAAACAGGTCAAATGTGGTTAGAATATGAACTACTTAAAAACCCAGAATGGGAGGGTTGTTTTTGTGTATCAACATCCTATAGAGATGAAAAAGAACCAATACCAGGAAGACATGAGAAAATTTTCCCTATGTTCGAGTTTGAATCTAAAGGAGATTTTGAAGTGTTAAAAAAATTAAATATAGAATTAGTTGAATATTTAGGGTTTGATTCTCCAAAACAAATAGATTACGATGAAACATGTAAAGAGTATGGTGGGGTAGAAATTCTAGAAGATGAGCATGAAAACAGAATGTGGAAAGAGTTGGGTCATTCAGTTTCATTAGAAACCTTTCCAATTAGAACTTCACCATTTTGGAATATGAAGTATATAGGTGATGGTAAATTTAATAAATGTGATATCATCTTATTTGGTCAAGAAACTTTTGGCACAGCAGAAAGAAGCTCTAACGTAGAAGAAATGAAGGACTTATTTTATAATATTATGGATGGAACTTATGCAGATAAATTATTTGAATTATTCGGGAAAGAAAGGGTAGAAAAAGAATTAGAAGACTTTTTCGCTTTAGAATTTTTCCCTAGATTTGGTGGTGGTATAGGTCTAACTAGATTAGGTAGAGCGTGGCAATTATTACAAGATAAGTTAGAAATGGCGTAACTATTATCATATAAAGACAAAATGACATATTACATTATTAATTTAGTGTTAATATGTCATTTATTTTTGAATGGTTTATTATTTGTTTATGTAGTTTAAATAAAAAACTAAAAAAAAATAAATTATGTTTGAAAATTTTAATGAATTATTTAACCACTACTTTAATAAGGATAAAAAGTCATCTTTTAATACACTTTTTGATGAAATGTTTTTAAAACTTAATAAATCATATTTATTAAATGAAAACAATAAAGAAATTGAGAATGATTTTGGACATCCAGATAAAGTTTTAAATATAACAGAAAATGGTACTTCATTTACTAAAAGTATTTGGTACACACCATTAGGTCATATTGTGAAAGTAGAGTTAGCTGGTAGTAAACAAAATGAAATTTCTTTAGAAGAAAAGTTAAAATTAGCTATTGAAACAGAAAATTACGAAGAAGCAGCTAAAATAAGAGATGAAATAAAACTTAAAAAAAAATCTAAAAATGGAAAAAATTAAAGAATTATTATCTAAATCGTTAAAAGGTTTAGAATCGGTTTATAAACACATGATTTTCTTACCATTATTATTTTTACTTATGGGAGGACTAATCCACCCAGCATCATCATTTGTCGGTGGTATGTTTTTTGGGGCAATGGGAGTAGAAATATTTAAAATTATATATAAACTCAAAAAAAAAGTAGATTAAAAACATTTTTTATTAACTCTCATAATATTTATTGTTATGAGGGTTTTTTATTTATTCATATTATGTTTGTTACCTTCATTGATTTATAGTTTTATAATTTACGTAAGTGCTCCATATAAAACCATAAGTTTCAAGAAAGGTTTAAACTACTTATTAGGTGGTTCAGTAGGTACTGTCTTCCTTTTAATGTTTCTAAATTCATTTCCATATTGGAGTGGCATATCTGGTTTACTATTCGACCCTAAAATTTCACCCTTCGAATATCTTCATGCTAAAAATTTTATAGAAGTTGCCTTATTGGAAGAGTCATTAAAGTTTACGGTTTTTATAATAGTAACTAAAATAAACTATAAAAACGATTTTGACCATCCAAATGGTATAATGTTCTACGCATGTATGGTTTCACTAGGCTTTGCATTTATAGAAAATATAATATATGGGTTAACGGTTAATAATCCCGAAAATGTTTTATTATGGAGAGCAATAACATCGGTTATAGGGCATATGATATTTGGTCTTTTTATGGGTTATTGGATAGCAGTTGGAAAGCTTGGTATACGACTAAGAAATAGGTCTTTATTGGATATCATAATCTTAAAAAATTCAGAGATTAGACAAAAATTTTTTGGGTTTATAGCTTTAATTTCAGCAACAATAATACATGGGATGTATGATTTAGAGTTAAGTCTAAATGGAGAAAGAGGTATCGTAACAATATATATAATATTGCTTACATTTTCTTTTCTATGTTTTTTATGTTCTATACATGTAAATAATTTATATATAGATAGAAATGCCAAAAAGAAGAAAAACAAAATTAAAAAGAAAAAAGAATAAAGATATTGTTAAAATCAGTGAAAACTCAAGACTAAGTAGATTTGTTGATATCGGAGAAAAGGTTAAAAATGGTGACTTGAAATGGTTATACTATGCTGTAAACGGTAAAATAGGTTATCATTTTTACGAAAAAAGGTAAAATGTTTTGTTTTTACAAAAAAAGTTTTTATATTTAGGTATTGTTAAATTAAAAATATTAAAAAATGAGATGGACTAAAATTTTTCCAGATGGAAAAGGTGGATTTGAAGCTTTTGATTGGGGCTTAGAATATGATTTTTTTCAAGTTGCTATAAAATTGGTACAAACAATGATAATTTGTTTGTTATTTCCATTTTTTATAATACCAGTTTGTTTAATATTTTCACCCACTTCACCAACAAGGGAAGATAGATTGGCAGTTCCAATTGCCTGTATACTACTTTCTATTTATATGTTAATTGATTTTAACAAAGGATGGTTTTTTTGTTATTTATATCGTGATAACTTCCCAGATTTTTATATATATTCTATGTTAGGGTTAGCATATTCCGTCATATGGTTTGTGATTTATATTATCATAGAACAATACATTGATGAGTGGAATAAAGCTCAGTTTAACTCATGGGAAGTATCTCCATACGGTATGGTAGATTTATTGGTTATATGGGGTTTAATATTCTTTCTTTTCTTCTATGTTTTTGAGCCAATGTTTTATGATAGTTTTGTAGAAATGCGACCAACAACTCTTTCACCTTATTATGAAAATTTACGTCAACAAATTGTTAATTAGGTTTACAATATGTATATTTGTAAAAAAAAAATAGATATGTCAGTTATAAAATTTGAACTAAAACAAGAACACATAGACTTATTAAAATATGTTGTTTTTGAAAAAAAATCCTTTATTTCCAAAGAAATAAAAACTCGCTATGATACTACACCTTGGGGTGGTGATAATTATTATGAAGATATGGGTGTAATCCTATATGGAAAACCAGACAATTTTAATCCTTTGGATGATAACCCATTTGAATGGTCAAAAGAACAAAAGAATGAAATGGAATTATTATTTGATGAAATAGGTGTAGCTTTAGAAATTGTATTAAATACACAAAAATTTGAACCAGGTCATTATAAAAAAAGATATCACTTACCAGATTGGAAACGTTATAAATAAAATATCATGAAAAAAGCATATTGTATAGTTAAAGAGTTAATTTTAGAAAACGGAGCAACACAAAATGTTATATTAGTAAATAGTTTATCTGAAATAATAGAATTTGTAACTCATGAAGAAGCCAAAAAATTAGCTGAAATTTTTGAGAAAAATTCTAACCAAAAATTAAAATATACGGTAAAAAAAATATGAGGCTAATTACAACTCACCCTATAAAAAAATCAGACTTAGGGTTTCATGGCAACCTATTTGGTGGAAAACTACTTGCGTGGATGGATGCAGCTGCGGCTGCATATGCTTCAGAATATTGCGACACACCCAGAATGGTTACAAAAAGTATAGATGAATGTGTATTCAAAAAACCTGGTAGAGAGGGTCAATTAATTAAAATATATGGGGAACCAATAAAAGTTGGAACTAGCTCTATAACGTTTAGGTTGGAAGCTAGGAGTCATAATGTCTATAATGGTAATCAAAAAAATATACTTACAACCAACATGACATTTGTTAGAATAGATGAACAAGGCGAAGCTATTCCGATAAGTGAAAGAGTTAAAAATAAATTTAACAAATTTATTTCTGACAAATAACATTTAAATAAAAGAATATGAAATGAAATTTAAAAACTTGACTGATGAAATCAAAGAACAAATGTTCAAAATATATTGGAATAAGGATATAAAATGGGACGACAGAATGAAGTCTTTGATGGATATAACTGGTAAGTCAGAAAGAACCGTTAGAAAATGGTGTTCTAACTTAGGATTTAAAAATAAAACAGAAAAAGAAAGTGAAGATTTAAAAATTGCTAAAGAAAAGGAATTAAATAAAAATAAACAATACTACATAATTACATACGCACAAAATGCTACAAAGGTAAACAAACCTTTCTTAAAAAATATTGAAGCGTACGCAGACAAATTAGATGCAGAAATAATATGCATCGCTGGTAGATATCACAACCCAACAACACTTAAAAAAGCAGAGAAAGTAAAAAATACTGATTACTGGGATTCTTCTATACAAAAATACCTGTCATTAAAACGACATGATATACATAAAACTGTATCCATTATGTCTGACGTAAAGATACAAGCTACAGCAGTTACACCACTAAGTGGGCTAGAAGGCATGTCAAAGGAAAACAGTTGCATATTTGGTCATCCAAAGGTTCATATGAAAACTACTCCAGTTCTAGAAGGTTATGCACCAAAAATGATGTTAACAACTGGTTCAATTACATACCCAAACTATACAGATTCAAAAGCAGGTAAAAAATCTGAATTTCATCATCAGTATGGGTTTATAATTGTTGAAATTGAAAATGAAGACATAACACACATCAGACAAGTAACTGCAAAACAAAGTGGTAAATTCTATGATTTATATTTTAAAGTTTCAAATGGTATTGTGAAAAAAAATGAATCTATTGAAGCAATAGTTTTAGGTGACTTACATTATGGAAATGAGGATGAGGATGTTATGGATTCTACATTAGAGATATTAGACGAATTAAACCCAAAAACAGTTGTTCTTCATGATGTATTTGATGGTTATTCAATTTCCCACCATACTATAAATGACCCATTCAAACAGTATGGTTTAGAGAGCAAAGGTATGAATAACTTAGAGGGCGAAGTAGAATACATGTTAGAAATGTTATGGGGTTTTAAAAATTTTGAAAACGTTGTAGTAGTTAGGTCAAACCATGATTGTCATTTAGATAAGTTCTTATTGAATGATTGGCGAAAATTACCAACCAGTAAAAATTCTATTACATATATGAAGTACTCTCAAATATTATTGGAACAACATGCCACTAATAACGTCATTGGCGTTATACCTTATTTGATAAACGAGCAGTATCCAAAATATAAATGTTTAGGCTTCGGTGATTCTTACAAAACAAAAGATATTGAATTATCACAACATGGGGATATTGGTGCCAATGGTTCAAGAGGAAGTATAAATCAATTTAGAAAGTTAAACACAAAGATTATAACAGCACATACACATTCACCAGCCAGGTTTGATAACGCTGTTTGTGTCGGCACTTCAACAAAATTAAGACTCTCATATAACAAAGGCGCAAGTTCTTGGTTAAATAGCCACGCAATTATACACAAAGATGGAAAGATACAACAGATACATTTTATGGGTACTAACAAGAACTATACTACTTTAGGATATTAAATTATGGTTTATAATAAATTAGTTGTCTTTGACTTCGATGGGACACTTGTCGATACTGGTGGTGATATAAATAAATACAAAATAATATATAAAGAAAAAACTGGTTCAGATTGGAAAGGAAGTTGGTGGGACAACCCAAAGTCACTTGATTATTACATGTTTAATTTTAAAAGAATTGAATCTACATTTGAATTGTATAGTAAGTTTATAATTGAACCTAATACTATTACTGTAATGCTAACTGGTAGAAAAACTAGGTTATCAAAAGAAGTTAAAAAAGTTTTAAAAAAGCTTGGTATTAATAAATTTAATCATTACCTTTACAATTACGGTGAAAATACCCTTTCAAATAAAAAAGAACAAGTATTAACCCTAATAGATATGTATCCAACAGTAGAAGAATTGATAATGTATGATGATAGGGAAAATCATATCAAACCTTTTAACGAGTTTGGTGAATCTTTAATTAAAATGAAGTCGAATAAAATTAAAAAATCATCTATTTATCAAGTCACAAATGGAAAAATTGTTAACACAACCAACACTTACATTTGATAATTTAATTAATAAACTAAATTTATCACATAGAATCATTTTTAATAGTCTTAAAAATATTTTTGATACTAGTGACATAAAAATAAAAAACAGTGTCTTAAAAGGTGATAATTTAGCCTTAACAATACTTAATAACGAAATACATTTTAACATATCTAAGATAAATCAATTAATTAAATTTAATGTAATAAATCAAGATGATTTATTTTTCTTATTTTCCCATGAACTATGTCATTATATTAGATTGAAAAAGTATGGTAAGGATTATCATTTAGAAAAATTAAGTAATAAAAAGTTTTTTACATTTTCAAATTTTTTAATAAACGAAGAGGTAGTATGTGATAGATTTGCTAGGTTATGTTTTTATAACATAAAAAAATACAGGTATAAAGGTAATTTATTAAGAGATTTCAATTCACCAATTTATAGTAATTATTATCTTTCAAGCTTAAAAGTGACACATAACAAGTTATTAGAGTTTTCATTAGACTATGATAAAATAATAAACGAGTATTTTATATTAATTAAACGTGATTAATGATTAAGTTTTCAGTAAAAAGTTATGAAGAGTTAGTGCAATTAATTGAAGATAATCAAGGTACTTTTTTTGACTTAATATTAATTTATATTGAAAAATCTATATTAGACAATACCGATAACCCAAATATATGTTGTATTACAATTTTAGATGAAGACAATGATATCGAATTTAATTGCCCTAAAAAAAACTGGTTAAAATCAATAGATTCTGCTTTAAAATATTATGAAGAAATACAAGAATATAAAAAATGTAAAAAAATTATAGAATTAAAAAAACAAATTATAGAATATGACAAAAAATAAAGATGTAATAATGCTTCAAGGATTATCAATAATATTAATTATTTTTTTAATTAATATTAGCAAATATAGAACTAATAAAAAAATTATAGAAATAACAAATGAAGTTAAAACTATAAAAACAGATTTAACAATAATAAGTGAATTGTACTGTAAAATTGATTCATTGGAAATAGAACTTGAAAATACTTTTATAGAACTAAATCCTATACATCCTGGTAGAACGCATAAAATAAATAATTACAAAAGTAGAGATAGTAAGAGTAAATTTGTACGTTACATTATAAGGGCAGCTAAAGCTGAATCTAAAATTTATACAGATATACCATATCAAATTTATGTTGCTCAAGCAATATTAGAGTCAAACTACGGCAAATCAATTGTATCACGTAAAGGTAACAACTTATATGGTCACAAACACAAATCAAAAAAAGGTAAATATTTAAAAGCATATGATGATAAAAAAGATGATAAATTTACTATTTGCAATAGCAGGTGGGAATCTATAAGAGCACACAGTAAAAAATTAATGGGAATTTATAGACAAAGAATAAATGGACAACCAACTCTTGAAAATTGGATTGAAAGTCTTTGCGGTGGAAATTCAATTGAAGAAAGTTTAAAGTTCATAGAGAACGGAAATTCAGTCTATGCTACAAATTGCTACAAGCTTTCTAATGATGATGACATATGTTATGGTGATAAAATAAGGTCAATAATTAAAAAATATAATTTAAAATGAATGAATATAACAAAGAAGGTCAACTACATGGTCCATGGGAATGGTATTATGAAAATGCTAAGTTAGAGTGCAAAGCAAATTATGTTAATGGTCAAAGACATGGTATATATGAATATTATTATTCAGATGGTAAAACACAAGAAATAGGATATTATATAAATTAAAATTAAAATTATGACTAGTAACACGCAAAAATTGATTGATATTGCTTTTGAAATAGCATTAACAATGAAACAAAATATTGATTGGGTTGAAAAATCAACAGATGAAGATATTTTAAAATGGGTTTCCAAACAACTTTTAGACTGTGGTTACCAAACAGTACCATTAGGTGCTTCATATGGAATTTTAAAAAAACATGTTAAATAATTTTGTTTTTTTAAAAATTAGTATTAGATTTGTACATTGTTAAATTTAAATTTATTAAAAATGAAAAGAGGATTCAGAGTTACACAAAAAAGCATAACTAATAAAAACAAAACAAAATCTTTCAGTAGATATCTAAATATTGTTTCAAACATACCCATGTTTGAAAGTGCTGAAGCTGAATTAGAATGTGCATTTAAAGCTTCAAAAGGAGACCAAGAGGCACTTAATGAACTTGTAACAAAAAACTTAAGGTTTGTTATAAGTGTTGCAAATAAGTACGAAAGTAAAAGTGCAACAGTTGAAGATTTAGTCAATCAAGGTAATATAGGTTTGCAAGAAGCCGCATTAAAATTTGACCCAACTAAAGGGTTTAAGTTTATATCTTATGCTGTATGGTACATAAGAAAAGAAATGTTAGCATATCTAGCCAATAACGCTCGTTTAGTTAGGTTACCACTTAATAGAATAAATGAAGTAACTAAATTTAAACAACAAACCGAAGCTTTAGCACAAGAATTAAATAGAATACCAGACATTAATGATTTGTATGGTAAGTTAGACGGTTTTAGTGACGAAAAGATAGAGACAGTTTTAAATAATTGTATGACAACAACATCATCATTAGATAGACCCATAGATAACGAGGATTGTAGAGGTGCAACAATGATTGATTTTTTGGAATCTGATGAGTTAAGTGATATCCATGATAAATTTGAAAATGACTCCAAAGCTTTAATCATTAATAAAATTTTACATAAATTAACGGAAAAAGAAAGATTATGTTTAATATATTCTTTTGGGTTAAATGATACAGAAGCACTAGGATTAAAATGCTTAAGTAAAAAACTTAAAATAACAAGCGAAGGTACTAGGTTGTGCATGTTAAGGGCAATAAAAAAGCTTAAAACTATTATACAAGAAGAAAAACTTGATGAAGATTTGTTTTAAATAAAAACCCCATATTTTGGGGTTTTTTGTTTTTATTATATATTTATATTATATAAACTAAATAATATAAACCAATTCAAGATGAAAGATAAAATAAAAGAACTATTAAGAGAAACTTTTTTATTAGAGAAAAAGAAAACAAAGAAGGATAAAGACAAAAAAGAGGAAAAAGAAAAAAGTGGGGATAGAAAAGTGGATTTACCATCAGACATCGAAAACTCATTCGACAAAGAAGAGAGGGAAAAATTGAAAAAACCATACATTACACAAGTTAGTGCCATGAAATCCATGGGTATACCTAATGATAAAAAGGGTACAAACAGAGGTAAGTTTAGCAAAAAAGTTAACGCATTCACGGACCCCACAACAGGGTACACATATAAATTTACAGAAGACGAAATAGCAGAATTAAGAGTAAAGTTAGACCTATAATAAACAAAAAGCTGAAGAAATTCAGCTTTTTTTATGTAAATAATTTTGATAGATAGTTTTTTTTAACTATATTTGAATATTGTTAAATTAAAAACTTAAAAAAATGAAAAATTTTAAATTTGAATTACTAAAAAAATTCTCTTTTTCCCATTTATTCTTGTTAAGAAAAAAAATGAATTACGTTTTAAACACATCTGAACTAATCATGGCCTTGAATCCAGATTCATTAGAAGTTCAAGAAAATATTAAAAAATACGAAAGAAATTCAAAAAACATTGATAGAGCAATGGAATTATCAATTATAAAGGTTAAAGAAAAAACACTTACTATAACGATTGGTGTAGTTACGCAAACGTTAAATTAGTGAATAAAAATAATCCCGATGAAAATTATAGTATTAATATTTATAACGTTTTTATTTAGTAGGACAATAAGTCAAGGAGTTAGAACTAATAAATCTAATGAATTAATTAACTTTACAAAAGAAGATGAAAGTATAGATTGGTCCGAATATCAAATAAGAGGAGATATATACCTATCTAGAGATAAGTTTCAAAATACACCAATAACAGGTTTGATGTTAAAAAAATGTGCCATAAAACTATACGACTCAATAGCTGTGTTTATACCAGTTGAGTTAGCACTAGCACAGGCTCAATGGGAATCTGGAATGGGATTAAAAGGTAGAACACCAAAAAACAACCCATGCAATTTAGGTGAATACACAAATAAAACTGTCCTTAGATATAAATCTACCACAGAAGGTATGATGGCTTATTATTTTTTAATAGGTAAAAATTATCTTGATTATGGTAAAAAAAGTATTTTTGACTTATTTAAAAATAATATGAGAAATAAAAACGGAAAAAGATATGCATCAAGTGACACATATGGATATAGAATAGGTAAACAATATCATTTTATAGTTAAATGGATAAATAACAACGATAGTTTAAAACAAAAATAATGAAAAATATCGTAATAATTTTAGTAATAATTTTAAACGTAATTGGGTGTTCAACATCAGATAGTAATATTAGTGATTTCAATATTGAAGTAAATAATGTTGTGAGAGGAGATACAAATACTTCTTTTATTGATACAACCGAAATTGACACTTACAAAAAATAAATATAATGAAAGAAGATGATTTAATATATTTCGGGTTTGATAAAATAAATGTGCCCGAAGAAAAGTTTTATTATTATCTATTAGACATTATGGGGTTGGTGTTAATATCTAACGATAACGATTATTTAGATAAAGATAAAAATTGGTATGTAATACTGTTAGAATATGAAGACATAAGAATAAAAAGCAGAGAAGAATTAGAAATATTTTTAAAAATTATAAATCAAGATGAACATGTCTCAGATAACTGAAGATAAATTAATTAAACAAGAAACTAAACAATTGGTATGCCATCCAGGACATTATAACCAAGGCATTGAAATGTGGGATTACGCCTACTCACATCAATTAGATTTTTTTGAAGGTAATATTGTTAAATATGTTACCAGATGGAAAGATAAAAATGGTATTCAAGACTTATTAAAAGCAAAACAATATTTAGACAAATTAATAGAAAATGAGACGAAAAAAAATCAACCCAAATCAAGAAGAATTCTTTAGTTTAGACCAAAACATAAACCGTGTTAATAGGTCATTTGATAGGCAGATTAGTAAAGGTCATAAAACATCTGTTTACGAAAAATTATTGTTTAATATGACTTTAGATTTTACGCTAGATGATTGGAAAATTATTAGAACTAAAAAATTTTGGAGTAAATTAGATACATTAACTAATAGGTTTAGTAAATCTAAATACATATTTACTTGTGTTGACGATTACATAAAATATGTTAGAAAATGAAGTCATACTCTTTAGAATTACAAAACAAATTAAAAATTAATGAAAATTATGAATTATCTATTTCATTCTGGTCAGAGTTAGATGGATATTCATTAAGATTTGTTTCTTTAGCTAGTAAATCAACGCAACTAATTGAGATATATTCTAAAAATAACGAAGTATTAGGTGTTTATTTTACATTGAAATAAAAAAAATGAAGAAATCAAGCGAAATATTCGAAGAACATATTAATAACTTAATTGAGTACACTACTAAACTTAAAGACATATCTAAAGATTTATCCAGAGAAATAGAAGAGTGTCATCACAAAGATTTAGAGGCATTAGGGGTTATGCGAAGTATTTACAATGAAATATTTGATGACTTGTGTCTAATTGTAAAGAATACCATGAAATCGGCAATGGAAAGTAAAATAAAAGGTGATAACATATCAGATAACTCAATAACAGGTGAGTAAGTTCCACAAAATATTGTTTAACCTAATCATTATCACAATAATTTTATTTTTAATACTTTCAATCATAGTATATAATATTGATTACAGTGCATTTAAAGAAGATTTTACAAATATATATCAACCATAATAACATTTTTAAAACTATTAAAACATTTCTTATGAAAATTTTTTTACCCTTTTTATTTTTAATTTTAAACTTTTCAGCGTTCTCTCAATATCCTTTAATTGAAAACTTTAATTCAATAAATGGCCCTAGTGAGTGGCAAAATTTAACTGGTCAGCCAGATGTATGTGCCCATAATAATACTGACCTATGTTTCAATTGCACTAGTCCATACAATACAAATGATGTGTATGTTGCGATATCACCGAACTATGGGAACCAATTTGTAGTTGACTTATGTGATTCCGTGAGAATAACATTTTCAGTTGATGTAAACATCCGACCAGGTGATGTCTTATATGTTTTATGGAGAGACTATCTCGCCCCTGGTATATTTGGTGCCGTTGTACCTGGTACTGGTATATGGACATTACAGATACCACCGCAAGTTGAGTTGTTTGCATTTCAGTTTGAAACTTTCGGGACTGGAAACCCAACGGGTCGGTATGTTCATGTTGATTGGTTTGAAATTGGATGCATTAATTACCTTCTGGATATTGATTTAGTTACTTGGGAGTGTAATAAAAATTATAACGGTATTCAATTAACCGCAACTTTTTCTGAAGAAACTGAGTTAGATTTAGAATGGAGTGAAACTGGATTAGACTGGTTGTCTTTAAGTAAAATTAATGATATAGATTTAAATTATTTACACCATAGTAATAGTAATAGTAATTATTACAGAATAAAATATGATAATAAAATATCAAATACTATTTTTTGTGAAGAAACCAATTTAAACAGTAAAGTAAAATACGTTAAATATTTTAACGTTTTAGGTCAAGAAATAAAAGAACCTGTACATCATTACTTGAAACAAACGACATACGAAAACGGAAATGTGAAAATTAATTTAATTTATAAAGATTAAACATGGATGATTTAAAATATCTTTTTATAAGTGGTAAGAGAAATGGCTTTTGGATAGATTATTATGATAACGGAAGTAAAAAAACTGAAGGTTATTATTTCAAGGGTAAAAGAAATGGTCTTTGGATAGACTATTATGATAATGACATAATTAAAGCTAAAATGAATTATCTAAATGGTAAATTTAGTGGACAGTGGGAACAATACGATGAATCTGGTAAACTATTTTATAAGACAAACTATAAAAATGGAAAGAAAGATGGTATAGGAATTTTTTATTATAGTAATGGGGATTTATTTTTTACGTTAACATATGTTAACGACAGTATAAAAAAAATTAAAAGAAGGTACGATGAAAACAAAGAAATAAATGAAATATCGTTTTATATATAAATTAATTAAAAATGGAAACAACAAAAAACTTAATGCATCAAATTACAAAACATGCTAGTTTATTTTTATTAATATTTGCATGTTTATCGTTTGTTGGATTAATCATATTTAAAGTAGAATATTGGTTATTAGCTTTACAACCTAAATTTAATCACACACTGGCTTGGATAATGGGTGTAACCATTGCTATAGTAGTTGAAGGAGTTAGATTTAGTCTTATGGTTGCCAGTGCTGAAGATATTGCAAAAGGTAGAACCCTAAACTTTTTATTAGGTATGTTAGGTAGTATTGCTTTGTTAGTCTATGAAGTATTCTACATGGCAAATGTTGTTGGGTTATCATGGAGTCAAACAGATGATACCTACACTAACTTATTTAAATTTTTAGCTTTGATAGGTATGCTACTTGAAGTAAGATTATGTTTACTAATGAGTGGCACTAAAGAAAGTAAAGAAAAAACAGAAGCTGATGAAGATACTTCATCAAATGAAAATAGTGTAAAATTCAAAAACTTGTTTAATGATAAAATGAATATAAAATATAAAAATGGAGAAACTAATTGATAAACTTAAAGAAGTATCTGAACAAATTTCCAAAATAGGAAGAAATGGAAAAGGAAATTGGATATTCTTCGATAAAAATGAATTAAATAAAGATGAGAGTAATAATTAAAGAGTTCCAATCAGGAGGATTACCTAATAACCCATCAACCATACATTTTAGTTGTGATATTAAATTATCGCCAGAATATTTTCAAACACTTTATTGGGATAGTAGAGATGATAAATATATGGATGAACATGCGGAAGGTTTAGGTGAGATGGTGAAAAAAGAAATTATAAGTTATATTAAGAAAAACCAAAACAAAAAAGATTGAAGGTTCAACAATTTGACTTAAATGGTAATTTTATTAAAACTTGGGACAGTATAATGGAAGCTGAAGAACAACTAAATATATTTAACATATCTTCTGTGTGTAAAGGAAAACAAAAAACTGCTGGTGGTTATACATGGGGATATTTAAATAAATAAAGGAATAAATTTTAAATTTGTTATATTATGAAAAATGGATTAGATGAACAATATATTGATTTATTAAAAGATATATTGGAAAATGGTGTTGAAAAAGATACTAGAAATGGGAAAACAATATCCGTATTCGGTAGACAAATCCGACATAAGATGTTAGATGGATTCCCACTACTAACCACAAAGAAAATGTATTGGAAAGGAATTATAACAGAATTGCTATGGTTCTTACGTGGTTCTACAAATATTAAATACCTTGTTGATAATGACTGTCATATTTGGGATGGTGATGCTTATAAGTCTTATTTGAAAAAATCTAAAGATAAAGTAGATAGTAATTCAATACCTTACCAAAATTTATATTTATATGGGACGGTAATTGATGCAACACCAGAAAATCCTAGACAATATTCAAAAGAAGAATTCATCAACAAAATCAAAACAGATAATGAGTTCGCAAATAAGTGGGGTGACTTAGGCCCTATTTATGGTAAACAATGGAGAAACTGGAACTCTGGATATGAACGTGAAAATGGATACAAAGGTATAGACCAAATCCAAAACGCAATCAATCTACTTAAAACAAATCCAGATGATAGAGGTATTATTGTATCAGCCTGGAACGTGGGTGAACTTGACCAAATGACATTAAGACCTTGCCACAACTTCTTTCAGTTTTATACAAGAGAGTTGAGTCACCAAGAGCGATTAGATATTGCATGTAAAGGAGATGAAAATGGTATAATGCCAGTTGTTCCTATGTATAAGGAGAAAGAAAAAATGGTAGAGTTTATGAATGAGAAAAATATACCAACCAGAGGAATCTATTTAATGTGGAATCAACGTTCAGTAGATACATTCTTAGGTTTACCATTCAACATTGCATCTTATGGTTTATTATTAGAAATTATTGCCAAAGAAGTTAATATGATACCAGATGAATTGATTGGTAATTTAGGTGATGTTCATTTATATAAGAATCATATTGAACAGGCTAAAGAACAACTAACTAGAGAACCGATGGACTTACCAAAGGTTTTAATTAATAATGGTGATGTTGATAATAATGGTACACCATTTACTAAAAGTATATTAGATGGTTATGATATAACTGACTTTGAATTAGTTAATTATAAATCACATCCAACAATCAAAGCACCACTTTCCAATTAATTTTTCCATAATAATTTGGATTTTTAAAATATTATCTCTATATTGCAAACATATTATTAATCTTTAATACAAATTATATGAATAAATATAACAAAGAAGGTAAACTACATGGTCCATGGGAAGATTATTATTCAAATGGTAAATTAAGTTATAAAGGAAATTATGTTAATGATAAAAAACATGGTTTATCGGAATCTTATTATTCAAATGGTAAATTAAATTGTAAAGAAAATTATGTTAATGGTAAACTACATGGTCCATGGGAATGGTATTATGAAAATGGTAAGTTAGGGTATAAAGGAAATAATGTTAATGGTCAAAGACATGGTCCATGGGAAAGGTATTATTCAGATGGTAAATTAATGTATAAAGGAAATTATGTTAATGGTAAAAGACATGGCACACGTGAAAGGTATTGGGATAATGGTAAAATACAAGAAATCGAATATTATATAATATGAATAAACGTAACAAAGAAGGTAAATTACATGGTCCATGGGAAGAGTATTACCCAAATGGTAAATTAAATTGTAAAGGAAATTATCTTAATGGTAAAGCACATGGCCCATGGGAAGAGTATTACCCAAATGGTAAATTAAGGTATAAAGAAAATTTTATTAATGGTAAAAAACATGACCCATGGGAAGGGTATTATGAAAATGGTAATTTGGGGTATAAAAAAAATTATATTAATGGTAAATTACATGGCACATGGGAATGGTATTACTCAAATGGTGAATTAGATGAAAAAGGAAATTATCTTAATGGTAAATTACATGGTCCATGGGAATGGTATTATGAAAATGGTAAAATACAAGAAATCGAATATTATATAACATGAATAAATTTAATATAGAAGGTAAAAGACATGGTCCATGGGAAGATTATTATTCAAATGGTAAATTATGGTATAAAAAAAATTATCTCAATGGTAAACTACATGGTATATATGAAAGTTATTATGAAAATGGTAAATTAAATTGTAAAGGAAATTATGTTAATGGTAAAAGACATGGTCCATGGGAAGAGTATTATTCAAATGGTAAATTAAGGTATAAAGGAAATTATCTCAATGGTAAAAGACATGGTCCATCTGAATATTATTATTCAAATGGTAAATTAAGGTATAAAGAAAATTATCTTAATGATAAACTACATGGCACATCTGAATATTATTACCGAAATGGTAATTTGGGGTATAAAAAAAATTATATTAATCGTAAATTACATGGCCTAGTTCAATCTTACCACCGAAATGGTAAAATACAAGAAACCGAATATTATATAATATGAATAAATATAACGAACAATGTAAAAGACATGGTCCATGGGAATGGTATTATTCAAATGGTAATTTGGGGTATAAAGCAAATTATGTTAATGGTAAAAAACATGGTCCATGGGAATATTATCATTTAAATGGTAAATTAAGGTCTAAAGTAAATTATGTTAATGGTAAAAAACATGGTACATATGAATCTTATTATTCAAATGGTAAATTAAGGTCTAAAAAAAATTATCTTAATGGTAAAAGACATGGCCTAGTTCAATCTTACCACCTTAATGGTAAAATACATGAAATCGAATATTATATAATATGAATAAATTTAATATAGAAGGTGAAAACCATGGTCCATGGGAAGATTATTATTCAAATGGTAAATTAAATTGTAAAGGAAATTATCTTAATGGTAAAGCACATGGCCCATGGGAAGAGTATTACCCAAATGGTAAATTAAGGTATAAAGAAAATTATGTTAATGATAAACTACATGGTCCATATGAATGGTATTATTCAAATGGTAAATTAAGGTCTAAAGTAAATTATGTTAATGGTAAAAAACATGGTACATATGAATCTTATTATTCAGATGGTAAATTAAGGTCTAAAAAAAATTATCTTAATGGTAAATTACATGGTATATATGAATATTATTATTCAGATGGTAAAATACATGAAATCGAATATTATATAATATGAATAAACTTAATATAGAAGGTAAAAAACATGGTCCATGGGAAGATTATTATTCAAATGGTAAATTAAGGTATAAAGCAAATTTTATTAATGGTAAAAAACATGGTCCATATGAATGGTATGACTCAAATGGTAAATTATGGTCTAAAGGAAATTATCTTAATGGTAAAAAACATGGTCCATGGGAAGGGTATCATTCAAATGGTAAATTAAGGTATAAAGGAAATTATGTTAATGGTAAAAAACATGGTCCATGGGAAGGGTATGACTCAAATGGTAAGTTAAGGTCTAAAGAAAATTATCTCAATGGTAAAAGACATGGTACATGGGAAGTGTATCATTCAAATGGTAAATTAAGGTATAAAAAAAATTATATTAATGGTAAATTACATGGCCCATGGGAATGGTATTACTCAAATGGTGAATTAGATGAAATCGAATATTATATAATATGAATAAACTTAATATAGAAGGTAAAAAACATGGTCCATGGGAATATTATCATTCAAATGGTAAATTAGGGTGTAAATCAAATTATCTCAATGGTAAATTACATGGCCCATATGAATGGTATGACTCAAATAGTAAATTAAGGTATAAAGGAAATTATCTTAATGGTAAATTACATGGCCTAGTTCAATCTTACCACCTTAATGGTAAAATACAAGAAACCGAATATTATATAATATGAATAAACGTAACAAAGAAGGTAAAAAACATGGTCCATATGAATGGTATGACCCAAATGGTAAATTAAGGTATAAAGAAAATTTTATTAATGGTAAAAAACATGGTATATATGAATGGTATTATGAAAATGGTAAATTAGGGTCTAAAGCAAATTATCTCAATGGTAAAAGACATGGTACATGGGAAGAGTATTATTCAAATGGTAAATTATGGTATAAAAAAAATTATCTTAATGGTAAAAGACATGGCCCATGGGAAGATTATTATGAAAATGGTAAGTTAATGTCTAAAGGAAATTATGTTAATGGTAAAAGACATGGCACATCTGAATATTATTATTCAAATGGTAAATTAAGGTCTAAATCAAATTATGTTAATGGTAAAAGACATTGTATATATGAAAGTTATTATTCAGATGGTAAAATACAAGAAATCGAATATTATATAATATGAATAAACGTAACGAACAAGGTGAAAACCATGGTCCATGGGAAGAGTATTATTCAAATGGTAAATTATGGTATAAAAAAAATTATATTAATGGTAAATTACATGGTATATATGAATATTATTATTCAGATGGTAAATTAAGGTATAAAGGAAATTATGTTAATGGTAAAAAACATGGTCCATGGGAAGGGTATCATTCAAATGGTAAATTAAGGTATAAAGGAAATTATGTTAATGGTAAACTACATGGTCCATTGGAAAGTTATTATGAAAATGGTAAGTTAAGGTCTAAAGAAAATTATCTCAATGGTAAAAGACATGGTACATGGGAAGAGTATTATTCAAATGGTAAAATACATGAAATCGAATATTATATAATATGAATAAACGTAACTAAATGACAACACATTAAAATTTAATAAATGGGCAAATTAAACTTAATACTAGGACCAATGTTCTCTGGTAAAAGTACAACACTTTTAAATAGATATAGAAGATATAAAATAGCTGGTAAAAAATGCTTGCTAGTTAAATATAGTAAAGATAATAGATATAGCGATAAACAAATCGTTACTCATGATAATTTAAGATATGATGCAATATCATGTAACGAATTAAAAGATATAAAAAATATCATAGACGAATATGAAGTTATTTGTATAGATGAAATACAGTTTTATATAGATGGCGCACACTACGCAGACCTATGGGTAAATAATGGTAAAATAGTAGAAGCCTGTGGCTTGAATGGTGACTATTTAAGACTACCATTCCAACAAATAAGTCTAATGATACCAAGAGTTGATAATATAACTTTTATGACTGCCGTATGCCAAGAAACTGGTGATGATGCTATCTTTACTAAAAGATTAGTAAAAGAATATGGACAAGAATTGATTGGCTCAGATGATATATATAAAGCAGTGTCTAGAAAAATTTATCTTAAAAAAAATTAAATATAATGAAATTTAGAGTATTAGATGTTGAAAATAATAAACTTATATATAACTTATATGTAAACTCAAATGGTTCTATCATCAACCCAAATAATAATAAAATACTACCACAAGAGAATTATAAAATACAACGATACACTGGATGCAATGATTTAAATAATGTTGAAATATATGAAGGCGATACCTTGAAAGTTAATATACCAACATTCTATAAAAAATTCATTACACAAAATTTTAAAGTTATATTTCATAATCATAAATGGTCCCTAATTAATGATGAAAAACAAACCGAAAATTTTAATCTAACTAAAAATTCCTTAATAATTAATAACCACTTAACATGAATAAATATAACAAAGAAGGTAAACTACATGGTCCATGGGAAGATTATTATTCAAATGGTAAATTATGGTCTAAAGCAAATTATGTTAATGGTAAACTACATGGTCCATGGGAAGTGTATTACCCAAATGGTAAATTAATGTCTAAAGAAAATTATATTAATGATAAATTACATGGCCCATGGGAATGGTATTACTCAAATGGTGAATTAGATGAAATCGAATATTATATAACATGAATAAATATAACAAAGAAGGTAAACTACATGGTCTATGGGAAGATTATTATTCAAATGGTAAATTATGGTCTAAAGGAAATTATCTTAATGGTAAACTACATGGTCCATGGGAAGGGTATGACCCAAATGGTAAATTAAGGTATAAAGGAAATTATGTTAATGGTAAAAAACATGGTCCATGGGAAGGGTATGACTCAAATGGTAAGTTAAGGTCTAAAGAAAATTATCTCAATGGTAAAAGACATGGTACATGGGAAGTGTATCATTCAAATGGTAAATTAAGGTATAAAGAAAATTATGTTAATGGTAAAAGACATGGCCCATGGGAAGATTATTATTCAAATGGTAAAATAAACAAAATACAATATCACTTAACATGAATAAATTTAATATAGAAGGTAAAAGACATGTTCCATATGAATGGTATTATGAAAATGGTAAGTTAAGGTCTAAAGTAAATTATGTTAATGGTAAACAACATGGCACATCTGAATATTATTATTCAAATGGTAAGTTAAGGTCTAAAGAAAATTATCTTAATGGTAAAAAACATGGTACATATGAATCTTATTATTCAGATGGTAAAATACAAGAAATACAATATCACTTAACATGAATAAATATAACAAAGAAGGTAAACTACATGGTCCATGGGAAGTGTATTACCCAAATGGTAAATTAAGGTATAAAGCAAATTATCTTAATGGTAAAAAACATGGTCCATATGAATGGTATTATGAAAATGGTAAGTTAAGGTCTAAAGAAAATTATGTTAATGGTAAAAAACATGGTCCATATGAATCTTATTATTCAAATGGTAAATTAACTTATAAAGAAAATTATGTTAATGGTAAAAAACATGGTTTATCGGAATCTTATTATTCAAATGGTAAATTAGGGTCTAAAGCAAATTATGTTAATGGTCAAAGACATGGTATATATGAATATTATTATTCAGATGGTAAAATACGAGGAATAGGATATTATATAATATGAATGAATACAACGAAGATGGATACCCACATGGTTTATGGGTATCTTATTATCCAAATGGTCAAATTCAAGCCGAAATAAATTATACCAATGGACAATTAAATGGTATGGCAATCGTATATCTAAAAAATGGAGATACATGGTTTATAGAAAATCTTAAAAAAGATGGACGACATGGATTATTCATAGATTATAAAAATGAAAGCGTTGCTTTTTATATTTAATAATCATAATAATAAATTTGGATTTTTAAAATATTATCTCTATATTGCAAACATATCATTAATCTTTAATACAAATTATATGAATAAACTTAATATAGAAGGTAAAAAACATGGTCCATGGGAAGTGTATTACCCAAATGGTAAATTAATGTCTAAAGCAAATTATGTTAATGGTAAATTACATGGCCCATGGGAATCTTATTATTTAAATGGTAAATTAATGTATAAAGAAAATTATGTTAATGGTAAAAGACATGGCCCATGGGAAGATTATTATTCAAATGGTAAAATAAACAAAATACAATATCACTTAATATGAATAAATTATTAAAACTTATTAAAAAATTCTGGAAAAAACACATCTGTGATACCGTACCAGAAAAATTAAATGACTTATATTAAACATTATAACATGTACGAAGAACTTAAGATTTTTCTTAAAATATTTGGTTTGTCTTTTATAGTATTATTACTATTAATTTTTATAACTAATTAAAATTATTTACCATGATTGAATTAATGAATACACTATTAACTGTGTCAAGAAAATTACCTAACGATGCTGAATATGGTTACTTCTGTAGAAGACTAATTAACGATACCAAAGAAACCGAAGGCGATTATAGAGACCTACGTGAATTAGCTAGTAAAATATATTTTGAAATCGAAAGAAAACAATATTAAACATATTACAGAAACCCACCCACCAATTAGGTTTTGATTAGTCTTATGAAAAAAAATGAAAAAAGAGGTGGAGATTATGTGGTAACACTTCATTCAGATAAAAAATACTTTTGGTGCGGTAAAGAATTGAAAGCAAAAACTAAATAAATAACAGTAAAGATTAAAATTATGAAAGAATTAAAAGAAGATTACGAGCGTAGATTAAAAACAGTATTAGCGGAATTGGAAAACAAGGTTTTAAATATTGAGAAAGAAGCGAGATTAGAAACAAAAGCAAGTTGTTACAGAACTTTTATAGCAGAGCTGAACCGAGCATTAACTATATAACGAATTGTATATGATTTGTTGAGGAACGAAATAAAATATATACGGTGTTATGCACCGTTAATTAATAACTTAAAAATAATTAATATGAAGGATTTAACAAAAGAAGAATTAGAAACAACTCTTGAATTATTGAGTGATGAAGTTAGAAAAATAAAAAAGCAATATACTTGTGTAATGAAGGATGGAATGGCTTGGGATGATATCTTAAGTGCTGAGGATGGATTTGATATATTAATGTCAAGATTAAACAAAAAAATTAAAAAGTGTACCTAATGGTGCATAACGGTTTGTGTATGAATTGATTTTTTAACGATTAAATAGGATAAAATGGAAATACAAGAACAAATTGAAATAGTAAAGGAATTGCTTGAAGCAACGAGAGAACTTAACGGAGAGTACCAAGAAGGATGGGAAGAAAAGATTGAGGACGGAGAAAGACTACTAGAGTACCTAAAAAGCAAGTTAATAAATTTAACTATACCCGATGTTATAGAATGTGTTCAATTTGATGCAGACGAAATAATTGCCTTTTTAAATGATTGTGAAACACTAGATGAGGCTAAGATGTTCGCAGATGAACATTTGCGCTAACGGTTGAGTATAAACGTAGTGTTTAACTGAACTTAATTTGAAACACAAAACTTAAAATTATGATAAAAAGATTGATTGAAAAACTAAAAACATTACGTTTATACTTTGTTATATACAGTATTTTTAAACGTAATAAGAGTGACTTTTATAAAGACTTGATGAGAGATTGGGGTAAAGATGACGTTTATGGACCTTGGACTAAATATAAAAAAGACGATGGAAAACTTCGTTTTTATAAAAGTTATTACATAATAGATGGTGGTAATCCAATGGTTGATTTATTAAAAGGAACTGATGATTTAGTTTAAAAATATTGTATATAACGTTGAGTGTAAAAATATGGTGAGGTACGAACTTGTTTTTATACAGTGTTACCCACCGTTTAATTTTAAAAATATGAATAAATTTTAAAAATATGAATAAATTAAAAGAACTATTAAGTAATTGTAAAGCAAGTGTTTCAATAACTGTAAATCAACATAGAGATTATTACCAAAGTGTTGAAGAACATATCGAAGAAGAAGCTTTGATTGATGAAGAGTTAATTGATGAAATTGGTAAGGAAGTGTATGAAGAAATGAAAAATACTAATACCATTATTGAAATACAAGCTTATCCAGACACGCCAATAGGAAGTTATAGGTTATTCCATTATGATATTGACAAAGCGATAGATATAATGCTAAGTTGTGTTAATGGTGGGTAACACCAAGCTAAACATCTGCGACTAGAAGGAGTTGTGTTTAGCAACTGTTATAAGTAATAAAATAAAAATAGTAAAATGAATAGAAAAAAAGTAATAGAACAATACAAAGAAATAGCAAAAACATATTCATCTTTTGAAGATTGCTATAAACTTATGACTGAAACTAATAATGTTGAAGTTTGTAAATTTTGTTTAGATTCTGATGGTATTTGGAAAAGACTTGAATTACAATGGATGTTAGAATTTTTTCAAAACAACGAAGAATATGAAAAATGTGAAGTTTTGAAAAAATTGATAGGTGAACATTTTATTGCCGATGAATCTAAACAAAATGAGTTGAATAGTAAATTAGATGAATATGTTTCTAATATAAACAATGGTGGTGAGTAATTTTTATTTTATTACTTATAACGACCTGTATATGTTGTCGGATTTGCTTTTCGCAAATATGCAATATATACCTTGTTAGGCTTATGTACGGATTATTAAACGAAAATATTAATTATAAAAACAAATAGAATGAAGAAACATA
>Ga0209535_1000611_pt1 | contig 25103 bp, 23 predicted proteins | sample LinPmetageLP28_FD_184041 | JGI IMG/M metagenome (GOLD analysis project Ga0209535, IMG submission 184041) | Marine viral communities from the Pacific Ocean - LP-28 (SPAdes) (version 2) | ecosystem: Environmental > Aquatic > Marine > Oceanic | place: Pacific Ocean | collected 2009-08-22
GTGAAACACTACTTGTTCCTTTACCTATAACTAATGATGCAGTTGTGCTTCCACCACCACTAAAACTATCAGGAGAACTATTATCAATTCCTACAGCTCCAGCGGCAACTATACGCAATTTTTCTGAACCATTAACTCTAAAATTTAAATTATTATCACTATGGTCATAAGAAACCCATCCTGCATTTGGGTCATCATCTCCAAACATTATGTATTGTTGCCCAGTATTAGCTGATGTAAATTGTAAAGCATTACTAACATTGGTAGTTTCTAAAAACAACATTGTATCTGCTCCTACTTGAGAAGCATACCCTGTGTCTCCAGCTCTTACGTGTAATATGTTATCGGGCGAATCAGTTCCAATTCCAAGTCTTCCATCGTTCATCAAAGTCATTCTTGTAGTGACTGTTGCAACCGAACCTGCTGTTCCTGTTGGTGCAGTACCCCAAATCATATACCCATCTTCAATACTAAACCTTCCTGCTAAACCATCAATTACATATTCAAAAGCAGTTCCTGTATTTACTATTAGATTTGATGCCATAGTTGCCCTATCTCCACTACCACCATACAAAGTCATTCCACCTCCAAGTTGTAAAACTTCTATACCAGAAAAAGAAGTACTTGGAGTAATACCTATTCCTACATTTCCTCCAAAAGTTGCGTTTCCTGAAGTTTCTAAAGTTCCACCTATGTAAGTATTTGCATTGACCTCAAAAGGATATGAGGGAGTAGCATCGTTTATTCCTATATACCCATTGCTTCCTTGTATAAAGACATAACCTGCACCACCTTGCATCCTTGTATCTGTATCATTAGAGTTTCCTATTGTTATATAACTTTCAGTAGCTTCTCTAAAATCTATAAATTCATCTCCACCTGCTAAATAAGTTTGTCTATCTGCGGCAAATGCTATATATGTGTCTGTATCTCCTGTATGGTATATGTATTGTGGGATTGTTATACTTCCTGCAAAAGTTGCGTTTTGTGATGTGTCAATTGTTAAAGCTGCGGTATTATTTGTGCCTAATATAAGACTATTTCCGTCTTGTGTTCCAACACCAAAACTTGCACCTGTACCTTGTATTATACTTGCACCTGCTCCTAATCCAAATCTTGTATTACCTGATGAGCCAACGTAAAGATTTTGTGTTCCGTCAGTAACTCTTAAATTAATCGCCGAGCTTGCTATTAATGAAACATTTCCTCCAAAAGTTGCGTCTCCTGTTGCTCCACTAACGGTAAATTTATCACCATTTACTTCTATACTTCCGCTTGTTAAAATTGAACCCGTAAATTGTTGTGTGTCAATTGAACTAGATCCGAATATATTGGAACCACTCGAATAAACAACCGAAGCGGTTACGTCTTGTACGTTTAGAGTAGTTGCTATTATGTTGCCTGTTACAGTTAAATCACCGGTTAAAGTGTCTGTTGTATTTAAAAGATAAGAGGATGAAACAGCGTTTAAAGATCCTATTGAAGAAGAATTAGCAGATATACTACTTGCAAATGAAGCACTATTAGCATAAGATCCACTTACTGTTTCTAAAGATGATATTGAAGCCGAATTTGTAGATATGTCACTTGCAAACGAGGCACTATTAGCATAAGATCCACTTACTGTTTCTAAAGATGCTATTGAAGCAGAATTAGTAGATATATCACTAGCGAATGAAGCACTATTAGCATAGGATCCACTTGCAGCATTTAAAGATCCAATTGAAGAAGAATTAGTAAAAATTCTACTTGCTAAAGAAGCACTTCCATCTACATTTGATAATTTTATATAAGATGCCGTTGTTGCTATTGAAGAAGAAATAGTTCCTGTTAAACTTGAACCATCTCCTGTAAAAGAACCAGAAAAGGAACCTGTTAATTTTGAACTAAATCCTACGGGATCAAAAATTTTCATATATTATATTTTTATTATAAATATTTTTTAAATATTAATTATTTTCTAATGTTTCTATCCTAGCTTTTAAGCTATCATTATCTGATTTTAGTTCTTGTATTGCTTTTATAAGCATTGGAACAAACACAGAATATTTAACTGATTTATATAATGTTTCATCTTCAGAATCTGGATCTTTTGACTCTGAAATCATACCTGGAAATACTTCTTCTAACTCCTGAGCTACAACTCCAATTTGTTTTAAATCATCACCTTTGAAATTAAAGTTCTTTACTTTAACTTTCATTAAATCATTTAATTTTGGGGATGCATCAATTATATTTTCTTTCTTTCTTTCATCTGATATTTGCCCATAAGAATTATTAACATTTTGCACATTTCCATTTGAATAAATAAATAAACGATTTGTTCCACTATTTGGGTCTCCTTGTCTACAAATCATAAAATAACCACTAGTACCTGTAGTAGCTTGGTTTAATTGAATTACACTATTATTTTCAGTACTAGTATTTGAATTTCTAACAATTAAAGCATATCCCTGTGAAGCATTATTTGCAATATGATGAGCAGAATAACCATAATTAGTACTTGTATCGCCTACAAACAATAATCCCCCACTTGTAATACGCATTCTTTCTGTAGGGGAGGTATTTGATGCTGCTGCTGTATGAAAAGTAATTAAAGAGCCTCCTGCTGGACCTTGTATACTTATTCCACCCCAAGATTTTGATGTATCGTACCAATCTCCATCTACCATATCTCTTTGAGTAGACAATTGTAAGCTAGTGCTATCAAAATTAATAAAAGCAGCACTAGCCGTACCAGATGTGCTTTCTAATTGTATTTGTGGGCCACCAGCATTAGAAGTTTCTATATGTAATATGTTATCAGGATTACCCGCTGTTCCAATTCCTACGTTTCCAGAACTGTCTATACGCATTCTTTCTGTAGCATCTTTAGCTGAACCTGTATTACTTACATTTAAAGTTAAAAAGCCACGAGAAGAAACCATCATTTGACTTGATGCATCTCCCATATTTCCAATGGCAAATTTATTACTTGCTATATCTCCCCTTAATTCTGTTACAGTTGGAAATGTTATAAGGTCATCGGAAATTCGCATTCTTTCAACTATACTAATCGTTGCATTACTACTGCCACCAGATGTAGTATTTGAAAATATAATGTTTCCTGAAGTTAATTGTATCAGACTTGCTTTTCCTGTATCTATTACTGCTCCTACATCTGATGCATTATAATAAAAGTTTTGAGATAAAAAAGTATTATCTGGTCTTGTAAATAATGCACCATTTCCTGCTAAATTTATTACCGCAGGTATTTCAGCAGTTCCTCTCCAAGGAATAGCATCTCCATCTACTCTAATTCCTAATTTTGCATAAGTTCTAACATTTTGATCAGAATCTATTGTAAGAGCAGTACTGTCATTTGTTCTAAAAGTCATACTATTACTACCGTGAGAGTAATATACTTGGCCAATATTGTGATCACCTGAATCAGCAAAACTAATAATACCATCACTAGATGTTCCACTTCTAATTGTTAACCCACAATCAGTATTATTTTCTAATATTAATTCATCAGATGCATTACCAACAGTTGTTGCACCACTATCACCATTATATACGTGTAATTTAACATCAGGAACATCAGTTCCGATTCCAACATTTCCTCCAACTGTTGCTGTTATTATATTTGATAAAGGAACATCAGTTCCTACATAATTAAGTGACCAAAGATAAGGTGCGGCAGCAGTTTTAATTTGCCAGTTTCTTGCATCTAATCCCATTCTTAAACTTGATTGACCGTTTTGACCATTTATATACATTTCTGTATCTCCAGATGATTTTAACAAATGAAGTGTATAATCAGGGTCAGTCACCCCGATCCCGACGTTGCCGTTTGATTGGTCAATAGTTAAAACATCAGTTGAAGTTCCGTAAGAATAAAATCTAAACTTATCATCCCCTGTGTTTCTTAAACCTACTATCCATTTATCAGCACTTGCAGTTTGATATTTAGTTATTGCATTATCACTTGTAGCTGCTCTATTTATTTTAATAGTGTCTTGGGTTCCTGATGTTGTAATATTTAAACCATTAGTAGTGCCACCTGTTATAGTTATACTTCCTCCAAAAGTTGTATTACCAAAGCTGTTAGAATTACCTGCCGCTGTAACACTTGCTGAAAAAGTTCCTGTTGAAGCTGATAATGCTCCTATGGTTGTATTACCAAAACTATTAGAATTACCCGCTGCAGTAATGCTTGCAGATGATACTATAGCTCCTGAAGTAATTGGGCCTGTTACTTCTATACTTCCCGTTGTTAAAATTGAACCCGTAAATTGTTGAGTATCTATTGAACTTGACCCAAATACGTTACTTCCACTTGAGTAAACAACAGAAGCTGTTACGTCTTGAACGTTTAAAGTGGTTGCTATAATATTACCCGTTACTGTTAAGTCTCCAGTTAAAGTGTCTGTTGTGTTTAGTAAATAGGATGATGAAACAGCGTTTAAAGATCCTATTGAAGCCGAATTAGCAGATATATTACTTGCGAACGAAGCGCTATTAGCATATGAACCGCTTACCTTTTCGAGGGATGCAATTGAAGCCGAGTTAGCAGATATGCTGCTAGCGAATGAAGCACTATTTGCGTACGATCCACTTACTGCTTCTAGAGAAGCAATAGAGGAGGAATTATCAAAAATTCTACTTGCTAAAGAAGCACTTCCGTCTACATTTGATAATTCTATATATGAAGCTGTTGAAGCTGAACCTGTAATGTTTCCTGATAAATTGCCTTCTACTAAAAGATTAGCACTCATAGTAACATCACCTGTTATCTCATTAAGTATTTCTATACTACCCGTTAATTTTGGATCAAATATTTTCATGTTATAGCGCTCTTGTAAATGTTTTTATATCCCAATTATCTGATGTTACTGTTGCTCTTAATCTAGCATCTGTCCCTGATATATCCACAGACATTGTTACTCCTGATGTATTTCCTATATCTGATGTTGAATTGTCATTATATTCAACTGATGAACCATCCCATACTGACATTACTGTTCCTGCTCTATAATTTGTCCCATCATTTACTACATAATCAAAAAATGCACTATCATGAGTTAAAGTAGAAACGGTCGTTACCGTTTCTGTACCTGTATCTGTATCAGTATTTTCTCCTGTAGTTAGAGAAGTACCGTTAATTGTTAAACTTTCAGCATATGATGCTGTTAAAGAAGTACCTCCTACAGTAGCTGTAGCTATTCCTGATTGTCCCGAATCAAAATATATATTTAAATTATTTTGATCTATTGTTTCTACTCTACCTGGAGAAACAAGTTCTCCATTTGAATCAAATACTGATAGTTGAGGATATCTATTTCCTAAATTATGTTCAAATGACCAAGTAGTAGCTACTGTGGTTTGAGTAAATACTCTATTAAAACCTGCTTCTTGAGTTGTTGCAGTTCCTCCTACTACTGCTACAGCAGTACCAGCAGTTGCAGAACCAAAGTAAAGTTTTAAAGTTTGTGCATCTTGGGCTTCAATTTTTGAAGGTTGTATTACATCATTTGAAGCATTATATACTGTAACAGTTGGAAACTGTTCATTCATGTTATGAGAGAATGACCAAGTTGTTGCAGGAACTGTTTGATTTAATTTTTTAGTATCTCCATATCCTAATCCACTTAACCCAGTACCATCTCCAAAGAAAGAACCAGAAAATGATGAACCTGAGATAGCAGTTGCATCTGTAAAATCAACTACAGATTGTGATACTAGTAATGACCCAGTAATTACTACTCCATCTGGAAAGTTAGAACTTGATATTATTCCTTCAGGGATATTTGTAAAATTATCATAATCTAAATAATATGAACCTGATTGGTTATTTAATCTATCTGAGTTATAAGCCGAACCTGATACAATATGTCCTGCTTTAACTACAACAAGTCTACCTGTTGTTGCCTCAGGGAAAGTAACAGTTACAGTATCTACGGTAGTTGTTGTAATAGAAGAAGGTATAATTACTTCATCTGAACCTGTATACACAGATACAATTACATTTTTAGTATCAAAATTATGGGTTGTGGTATGTGATAATGAAGATGTAAATGAATCTGCTACAGTAGATATTTGAGGTACTAATACAGATCCTGATACAATATGTCCACCTTTTGCTACAACTACAAAACCTGAACTAGTATTAGCAAAATCGACTCTAACATTATCATTATCAACTAAATTTGTTGTTTGAGGTATTATTTGGTCTCTTACAGAATCATATACAGATACTATAATATTTTGAGTATCTAAATTATGATTTATTGTAATACTACTGGTATTAGCAAATGAAGCAGTTACAGTAGCAACTTGAGGAACATCTAAATTGGTTAATCCACTACCATTTCCTGTAAAAGAACCACTAAATGAACCTGATACTCCAGTTGAGTCTGTAAAATCTACAAAAGATTGTGATACTAGTAAAGAACCTGTAATTACAGCATCTCCATCAAATGGAAAAGTACCTCCACCTCCTCCACCACCAGTAGATGAAATTGTAACATCCCCTGTAGATTGATCTATACTTACATTAGTTCCGGCTATAATAGAAGTTACTCCTGTATTAGGGGCAAAAGAAGCGGTTAAAGCATAAGAAGAAGAAATAACTCCTACTATGTTTGCTCCATTTCCTTTAAATAGAGACGCAGTAACTGCGTTTGCTACGTTAAGTGAATTTAATTCGGCATTCGAGCCGCTAACAATGACTTTTTTCCAATTTGGCATACTAACTTCATTATGGTTGGTTATATCGAATAATGCGATACCCACTTCCCTTACGGGCCAATAATACATTCATAAATATGAAAGACTTTGGTCCCATTTAAAAGTTAATTTTTTATTTCAGGGTCGTTTTTTATTGCAATTTTTAAATCCTTACTACTTTTAATTTCTTCCTTTTTAATTTTTTCTTCTGTTTTAGAAATATGGGTAGAAATTTTAGTTTGGAGTAAAGCTATAAACATAGCATCAATTCCTGTAAGAGGGATAAAATTTAAAGATTTACGAAGTGCTTTTATTTCTCTAAGCTCTAAATCATTTATATTAATTTTCATAACTTTTCTTTTTCATACTTTAAATCAACAAGTTGTTTTTGAAGTTTTAAAGTAAGAGTATAAACAGTTTCAACATATTCTCCTCTAAATAAACCATTTTTAATAGTAAGTAATAAAAGTTCTAACTCACTCTGATTTAAATCAATTTTAATGCTTTTAGAGTTTTCTGTAGTTTCAATAATGTTATCTTGTTTTATAGGTTTTCCTCCTATATTTACATTGCCTGCTTTAAATGACATAAACCAATTTTTTATTTTTTTAAACAACCTGTTTTAATAATTTTTATGAATATACCCAAATAGATTCATCTCCACTTGACACATATATATTACCTGCTTTATCATATCTAGAAGCAGGCCCACTTGTATTAGGATTTGTACTTGCTAAATTTGTTACAGCAGCCATAAAAGCATCAGGAGTATATGCATTTTCTGAAGCATCAAATGAACTTGTTAATCCCCAACGTAATTGAGCAGAATCAAAAGCAAAAGCTTCTCCATCTGTATTATTTGTTTGTTGGATAACAATACCACCGTCTCCTGCACTTGTAGAACCTGAAGCTAATCTAATAAATCTATCTGCAATATCTAAATCCTCAGTATGTTGGAAAGAAGCTGTACCTTTAACTATTAAATTTCTATCAACTGTTAAATCTTGGCTAATAGTTACATCATCAGGTAAACCAATTGTTAAAGTAGTACCCGCAGATGTAGTTTCAATTTCATTTGTAGTACCTCCTACTGTTAAATCTTGGTTTAAAAGATTAATAGATATACCAGTACCATCTGAACCAGAAACTCCTAATTCAGTAACTAAACCTGTTAATTGTGAGCCATCTCCAATAAAAGACCCTGTAAATGAACCAGTTAATTTTGAAGAAGCTCCAGTTAAACTAATAGAAGAAGCACCTGATATTACGGTACCATTATCTGTTATAGAAGAATTAACAAATGCATCTCCACTCCATTTAGTAACAATATTAGTACTTAGTGAAGCTGCCCCTGAAATTGCAATGTTTGCAGTAGTAGAACCATCATAAACAAAATCACTAATACCCGCTCCTTCAGTTAAGTCTGGTAGATCGAGTGTAGCGTCTCCAATAAAAGAACCTGAAAAGGAACCTGTTAGTATAGAATTTTGTCCTGTTGATGTAATAGAATTTGAACCAACAGCTAAAACCCCACCATTTAAAATTAAACCACTATTTTCTAGTGCTCCACCTGCTCCTGCTATTACTAAATTTGTATCTGTTAGTATTGAAGAAGTTATTCCTGTAAAAGCTCCTTGTGAGCCACTAACTAGTATTTTTTTCCAAGTTGCCATTGTATCTTATTTTTTATTTTTTATTTTTTGATGTTGGGCTATATTAATAAATATTGCTAAGAAACTACTCCTAACCAAAAATTATCATTTGAATATGCAACACCACCTGTTATTGCTGTAGGTAATGAAGAAAATTCTAATAATTGAAATGTTCCTTCTTTATTTACTTTTAATCCCGTATTATTATCTGAATTTTTAATTATTAAAATGTCATCAACACTATTATTATGATTTACTTCTAATCTTGCAACGGGTGATTGGGTTCCTATTCCTAAATTTAAATTGTCAAAATACAATTCAGGATTACCTCTAACTGTTTGTTCTGTACCTGTAGCAGTTATAACATAATGGTCAATATTATTTAATATAGTGACCCCTTGTGTGTCTGTTTCATAAGCTCCTACTTTTAAAGAGTCTATATATCTAATATTTTCTGCCATCTATTAAAATCTTAATTATAAAATTTGTAATCTATATTATATAATTTATTATAAATATTATTTTAAAAATAAATTTAAAACAATTCTGTTCCAGGGGTTACATCACCTATATTACTATTTTTACCTTCAACTTCTCTATTTTTCCTTGTTCTACCATCTTTAAGTTTAACAATATTTGGATCAAAAATATCAGAATTAGTTACTGTTTCTAACTGTATAATAACTTTTGATTTTGAATTAAACTTTTTAATTGAATTTAAATCTTTTTGTAATACTTCTGGTATTATGTATCCTCTAAGATTAATATTAAATGTACCCTTTACTAATCTATCCTGACCCGCAACAAGTTCTGTTGTTGTTGTGAAATCATCTATAAAAGCTCTAAATTTAAATCTTTCAGGATTTCCCCAGTATGCATCTGAAGCATATTCTATAGATTCAATTATTTTATTTAATTGTTCCATATAATATGTTTGAATAATACAACTATAAGATAAAGTAACATAGTCTGGTACTGCTACTGCATGAAATGTTTTTGTAGGTATCCGATTATTTAAAGCTGCAAAGTTAGAATAAAAATTTTTAGGATTAAATTCTTTTTGAAAAGAAGCATATAAATTAGGCATATTAGCATCTAATTTATTTGTTACTGTTCTATCTTTAGATATTGTATCTCTTTTAATGATTATAATAGGAAGCATTACTGCCCCACCTTTATCTCTATAATACCCATCTTTTTGATATGATTTCCATCTTTCAGGAGAACCATAAATAATAGGTACATTTCTTCTTTGTCCATTTTGAAAGACAAAGGGTTGGATTACATTTTCAAAATAAAAAAATACTGCTTCATCTAAATCTTGTATTCCAATTGAAAATGGTTTTGTTGTATCATCTTTATAACTTATCTTTTTAGATCTATTAAAATTAATACCTGTTTCACTTTCATTAGGATTAAGTCTAGCATTAGGATTTCCTCTTTCAATACTAAAGGGTGTAACAAGATCTTCACTTATTTCACGTTGAGTTTTTGGTATGGGTTTTCTGTATTGAGCCATTAAAATCTTTCTTTAAATGGTGAAATTGCTACCTTATCTGAAGGTATATAATATGTTTCGCAAATTATAGATAAATTTGCACCAAAATTTTCTAATCCTGGGTTAAGTGGGTTAGCACTACCATCTGATCCTTTATTTGGGTAACTTGGATTTTTACCTACAAAATATTGATTTGCTACCGTTGATTGGACCCCATAATACCCATTTTGATATAAAATTATATCTCCTACTTCGGGTACAATTTCAGCATCTTTTAAATCTGCTCTTAAAAATGCAAAACTAATACCTTGAGAAAAATTAACCCCTTCATCACTTTCAGGGTATGATTGATCTTGTCTGTCTATTAAACAATTAAATAGGAAAGGACCATCATAATATTTTTCCCCACTAGCTTCACCATATAAATTTGTTTTAGTTTCTTCTAATTTAAATTTATAAAAAGCTGCTTGTTGAGTTACAATATTATGTAACAATTCTCTGTTTAATCCTCTAATTAAACTCACATCCCGTGAGCCTCCATACATTGCCATATTAACCTATATAAATTGTGTAAGGTACCTGTTTCAATTCTGTTTGTTTGTATTCTACTTCTTGTGCTCTTCTTTCTAATAAAGATTTACGTGAAGTTTCATCAAAGTATCCTCTTAATCTTTCTATTAAATTTGTTTTTTCAGAAGTAGCAGCAGTAATTAAATCCCCTTGATTTAATTGAACATCTGCGTTTGGAATAGGTATGTTTTGGTATTTACCTCTTACATAACCTAATACTTCTTTTGATACTGCTAAAGTATATTCAAATATCCATTGGCGTCCCACAGAGTTTATGCTACCATATGTTGGATTTACATATGGAGTATTTGATACATTAGATACTTTTCCGGGTTCATTATCTATACTACTACTAATTCTTTCATCTCTTTTAATATATTCAAACCACATATTATGACTTCCTGATGTTGGTATAGGGAATATTTTTAATTTGTTATTACGCATTTCAAAACTAAAGTTAGACCTTCTAACCATATCATTTAATTCTATAGCTTGAATTGTTTGTAAATCATAATTTAAGGGCATCATTAAAAAATTAATAGCTGGACTCATACCTCCAAACCCAAAAGAATCAAATAAAGATTGATATCCAAATCCGGTTCCAGCATAAGGATCAAAATATTTTACAATTGCGGGTGCAGATTCATAAAATACTCTTTTAATTTCTATACTACCTGTTATTCCAGCATCTACCGCCCATTGTCCTAAATCATATTCTTGAATGGATGCTGTTGTTGGTATTGACCCTGAATAGTAAGTTATATTCCCTCCTGTACCTGCTTCAGCCCCATATTGTTCAGATAATCTAACAATAGGCTCAAAACTAGGAGTTACAATAGAAGTATTCAAATTACTTCCAGTTGATAATCCTTCAAAAGTTAACTGATTATCTCTAATTTTATAGGCATATAATTCATTTCCATAAGTTGTAACTGATTCTTCAAATGCAGCATAAAAGCTTATATCTTGAAGTTCTACATCTACTAAAGGGTATCCTAATCTTCTGGCACAAAAATTTGCAACTTTATCTGCATCTAATTGAAAATCACTATCTGCATCGTAAAACCCAAATGGAGTATCAGCACCCGGAGTAAATGAACTGGAACCGGGCCAAATTGGTATGTTTGCCATATTATGTTTTATTTATAAATATTAAATTACTTTTTATTATTATAAATATAGGACTTAAAGGTGACTATTAATTTGGTTAATACGCGCCTTTAATGTTATAATTTTTTTATATTATAAGTTATATTAAAAATTATAATAAGTAATAAAACTACGTTAAAAAACGGATATAATCCAATATAATGATATAATGAGATAAGTAGTAATATAATTATAAAATACTACTAATTATAAATATTTTAAGATAAAAAAACCCGGCACAAGGCCGGGTTAATTTTTAGAATTAATCTAAACTACTGCTTATAGAGTGTTTAAACCATTTACTTCTATGATACCATAGAATTCTGGTCTAACCATTTTCTTAGCATATCTAGTTAATAATCCTTTTCTTGGAGTGAAAGTGTCTGGATCATATACTAGTGGAGTCATGATTAACGGAATGTATGGAGCAAAAACAGCACCAGCTTCTAAGAACTGACCTCCTCTAAATCCTAATAAGATTTTGTTTTCAGTCATATATGGGTTCTTGTAAACTTTTTGTCTGCTATTTAAAGCACCTACTTTCTGTACACCAAATGCGTAACTAGCTTTTGAAGTATCACCATCTGAATCAGCAGCAAATCCTGGAATAGATTCTAAGATTGTACCTACAGTTGGAGAACATACTAGGAAGTTAGCACCACCTCTTAAAGTCTTCTGGTGGATGATGTTAGATAGTTTTTGGATTTTAGTTCCTAAAGTTTGGAACCATTGTCCTTGGCTATTATAGAAACCTAAATCAGTAACTGTACCATTAGCGTTTTGAGCAATTGATCTATTGTTAACAGCTGACCATACTTCTGTTCCAGCAGCAGCAGATTCAATTAACATATCTAAAATTTCTAAGTCAATTTCTAATGAAATGTACTCACTTAAGATTGAAGTTAATTCAGCTTCAGCATCTAGAGCATGATAAGCGTTAAGGTCTTGAGCAAACTCAGGAGTCCATACAGCTTTTAGTTTTCTAGTTTTAGCAACGATAGCAGATGATTTCATCTGTACGTTAATTTCTGGAATAGAAATTGGAGTATTTTCTCCATTTAGAGAATTATTTCCATCTTCAAAATCACCTCTGTATTGATCAGTTGGTTGTAGAGAATAGAATACTATTGAATCTGCAGCCGGGTTGATACTATCTTTGTCTACTATAAACTCGATATCATTACCATCAGCACTAATTTTAGTAAACTGTGGGTATTGTTGAGCTTCAGTTGGAGCGTTAGATCCTGTTAATCTAAATGCTCTAATAGCTTCAGCATCATAGTTAGAATCAAGTGTTGATAATACTACATTAACTGATACTACATCTCCATCAACGATTGATTGAGAAAAATCTGAATCATAGTTAACATCAGACCAGTCAGCAGAACTTGATGCAATATTTCCTGCTCCTGGAGCTGAAGATGTGTCGTTAATAGAATATCCAAATCTACCTGCACCATATAATCCTCCAGCGTTTGTGTTTCCAAATGGGTTCGCACCAGCGTTACCATATAAAGAACCTCCTGAAGTAAATGGAGCTTTGTCAGTACCATACTGGAAATCTAGGAAAAATACTAGTCCAGATGGTAAATTCATTGGTTGTACAGAAACAAATTCCTGAGCAGCAATTTGTCCAAATACTTTTCTTACCAATGGTAGGGCTACACCAGCCCATTGCTCACCTACACCAGCAGTAAATGTACCTTGAGAAGCGGCACCTCCACCAGTTTGTGAACTTTCAACTACAAGTTGTTTAGCTTGGTTTTCAAGGATAATTCCCATATTATTTTTATGAGATCCATTTAAACCTTCTAATAAACCTGTTTTTTCCCACTTTTCAGATAGTCTAGCAGCGTCGCTTTGTACTGAGTGATATGGGTTTGCACTTTCTAATAAAGTTTGTAAACTCATTGTTATTAGTTTTTTTAGTTAAAATTAAATTATTCCAGCTAATTTTTTAAATCTATCAACCATAGCATCGCTTTCAACGATTGGTTGTTTAGCACTAGGAGCTGTACCTGTTGCTTTAGATGCGCTACCTTTTACTTCATTAATTGATTTACTAACTTTATTAGTTATTCCTTCATTTAATGTTTCAAAGACAACTTTTGCCTCTTTAACTGTTGATGCCTTATCAAAAGCTTTTAATACTCTTAATTTTTTATCTTCAGATAAATTTTTAGCTTTAAAGATTTTGTTAGTGTAAAGTAATTTAGCATTTAGTAGATTAACTTCTTTAATTTCTTCTTTAAGTTCTTCTACTTGAGCTAAAGCTTCTTCTAAATTGACAGCATAAGCAGAAGTTGATTGTCCAACCTTTTTAGGGTCTAGTTCTTTTTTACTAGCTCCTCTTGTAGGGTTGTTTTTCTCATTCCAGCTTACTTCATCCATTTCCTCTAACTTTTCTTCTTTTTCTTCTTCCATGACTTCTACTTCTTCATCTTCTACTTCGATATCTATATCCATGTCTGATTCTTCATCATCCATTTCCATTTCATCACCAGCTTCCAATTCTCCAGCTTCTACCATGTCCTTAATTACATCTTCAATAAATCCTTTAAGGTCGTCTTCTGACATATCCTCTAAATCAATTTCTTCATCTTCCATTTCACCTTCTGATTCTTCGTCTTTGACTTCAATTTCGTCTTCGACTTCTTCTTCTTCAGTTACTTTTTCAGTTTCTTCAATTTCTTCAGATTCTTTAACTTCATCTTTGTCTTCGTCTTTAGCTTCGTCAATTTCTTCCTTAGCTTCTTCGATTTCTTCAGATTCAGTTACCTCTTCGTCTTCATTGATTTCTGCAAGTAATTCGTCTAAGTTAACTTCTTCGTCAACTTTGTTTTCCTCTGCTACTTCTTCAGATTCTTTAACTTCATCTTTGTCTTCTTTTTTAGCTTCGTCTAATTCAGTAGAAATTTCTTCTTTAACGTCGTCTTCTTCATACTTATCGTATTTTTCTTCAACGTCTTCTTTATCCATTTCTTCTAATTTAGCAGATAACATAGATTTCAAATGTGGAGTAAAAGCTTCTTCTAAAGCGGCTTTGGCGTTTGCTATTGCTGTTTCTTTTACAGCTTTAGCATCCGCAATTGCTTCTTTAAGCAAATCTCTGTTGTTTGACATAATCGCAAAATTTGTTTGTGAAATACGTTTATTAGAAACGTAATAGGGTAAGTTATACTTTAATTAATACCATATAGAAATGGCATATTATGATGATACGTATATGAGTATTTTGTAAGATTAACAGATAGGACAAGAACCTTTGGAACAAAGGATTTCTCTTATAACATTATTTACATTAGTATAATCATATGTAAATATTTTTTTACCTTCATTTAAGGTATGCATAAAGGAACCAGGGTTAGAAGGTGTTGAAACAAAATCCCAACATAATAATTCAAAGTCATCTTGTACTTCCATTACATTACCATTTTGTTCTAATGAACCCATACCACGAGATGAAACACCTACTGTTACACCTGCTTTAATTAATTCTTTTAATATATTCCCTGAAGGAGTAGATAAAATTTCTATTTTACCCATTACATTATCTCCATCCCACCAATAGTCTGAAATTAAATGAGATACATTTTGTAAATTTATAACTGAGGATTCGGGGTGGTCTAATTCTCCCATTGAGCGTCTTTCTTGGATTAATTCATTATATTTATCCATTTCTCTATCCCATAAACCTTTAGAGTAATATCTACCATTACCGTTTTTAACTTCGGCTGTAGCTAATACACCTTCAACCATTAGATTACCCGTCTTTTTATTAACATTTTCTGTTAATTGAAGAGGGTTAACCTTAAAAGTATTTACTTCTATTAATAAAGATTTATTCATTTTCTAAAGCTACTTCTTCTACTTCAACTCCATTAACCATTTCTTCATCTACAATCTCTTCTTTTTGGTATTTTTTACCACACATTTTTTCATATATCTTTTCCATTTTAGCTTTTCTTTTTTCTAAAAGCTTTATTTCTTTCTGCATTTGTTTCATTTTAGACTTATCAATTAATTCTTGAAGATTTTCATCTTCATTAATTGAATTTACTCTATCAACTTTTTCAGCAATATGATCATGTAAGTAATTTAATTGAGCTTCTAACTTTACAGCTTCAGCTTCTTTACCTATTTCTGCTAGTTTAGAATCAATTGATTCTTTTTTCATTTTTTTCTTTTCTATTTTTTCTCCTTTAGCTACTCCAGCGCCATATGCATCTTCTTCACCTTTATCTTTTTTATCTACATCTTTAGCACCTTTATCATCTCTTTGAAATTCATCATAGCTTTCATCTACTTCATCAGCAATTTCTTTTACTATTTCATTTTGTTGAGCAGATATTGAATTTGGGTTACCTGTAGATACTACATTTCCTCCCATTAAAGATTCTGAAACTACTTTTTTTAATTTATCTGAATATCCACTAGAAGCATGTTTACCTGATACTTCTTCTAATTCAGTTTCTTGATACCCAATACCTTCAACACCGAAAGCAGCATTTTTTATATAATACTGACCATCTTTAGCCAAATTTTTAGAAACTATTTCTTTTATTTCTTCAATAGTTTTATCAGGATTTTGTTTTGATTCAAAATAAACACCATTCATTACTTCTTGACCAATTTGGTTATCTAAATTTTTAGGGTCTTTATAATCAAAGTTATGAGATTCTACTTCTTCAACATGTTTAGAAACTTTTTTTTCTTCAACTTTTACAGCTTCATCATCTTTCTTTTTATCTTCTGCTAAAAATTCAGCAAATTTATTTTCAAAATTTTCTTTTGGAGAAGATTCTAAATTATTAACAGGTTGTAAATCTACATATCCTGTTAGGTTTTCATTGATTAATCCTTTTTTTACGGATTCGAATATTTTTTCTGAATTTTTCATGTTTTTATAATAATGTTTCAATATCTTTTATATAATCCCCAATTAAATCTGTTGGTTTAAATACAGCAAAACTTGTGGGGTTTTCTCTATAATATTTTATAGTTTCAATTTTTGATTGGCGTATTAATTTTTTTATATTATCTAATCTAAGTTCTAAATCATCAAAAACCATAATTCGTTCATCATGGAATTTTTTTGTTTTATCTTCTTTTAATTTATAATTATACATATTAAAAGTTTTTTACCTCTAAACCACTACCTTTTTGGACATAATTTCCATTTTTGTCTTTAGGTACTAATTTATACTTAAATTGCTTTACATATGCATTATCTTTTACTCCTTCTTCACTTGCTTTAGGGCCTGGACCTAATGTTGCTCCTGGGTTTTTGTTATTTTCATTTACAGTTTCTGTCCATACTTTAGGGATTTCTAACCCTAATTCTTTAGCAGCTTTTAATATAAGGTTTCTTACTTTATTAGTATGACTTAACTTTATTGCTTGTTGAAAATAAGTAATAGCTTCTTCATTACCTTCAGGTACAATTTTTTTTTGTTTTTTAGGTAATTTAAAAGCATATTTAGTTAAATAGGCTCCTGCCCCCCCTGATGTTGATGTTTCATCTAATTGTGATGCGTATTTACCTAATACACTCCTAGCTTCTCCTGAGTCAAGACCAAATTCGGCCATTATGTATTCTTTATCCATAAAATCCTTCCCAGCTCTTCTAATTAAATCTAAATAAGCAAATATACCTGGTATGCTGTTTCCCTTATCATTTGGGTTAGTAGATTCATTCATATCATAGTCATTGATTTGTTTACTAACTCTGTATAATTTAGCTTCTAATTTTTCTAATTCATTACCATATCTGTCTGCAATTGGCCCACCTTCTGGTTCAGCTTCTTGCTCCATATCTCTATATAATTGTGAAATTCTATCTTCTAAATCTGCTTTATCAGCTCTTAAATCTAATATATCATCAAAAGAAACTCTTTCTTCTATATTATCTTCTCTAATAATTTTTTTATATGCTTCAGAATAATTTTTTCTAAGGTGAGTTCTATATTGATTAAATAATTCTTTAACATCATCTGCAATACCATCAATTATATTATCTTTAGTATCACGAGATAATTTAGTAATATATTTTCTTAATTCATCAAATTCTTTATAAGTAGAATCAAGAGCAGGAACGGTGGTTATATCCCAAGTAACGGACCCAGTGTCAGGGTTTATTTTAGTTACAACAGATTTTGTTCCATCTACAACTTTAACATCTCCAACTTTTCTTTCTACTTCTTTAAGTTTATACTTGGACCCCATTTGATAATTTAATTTCTTTTATAAGTTCATAATATTGTAACAAGTCAACTAAGTTATTATTATCAACTTTAGCTGTTTTATCTAATTCAACTAAATATTTAATTACTTCAGTTATCTTAATTTGAATAACTTTATCTTTAATATTTTTAGATTCTTTAATTAAAATAGACTTTAATTCTTGAATTTTAGTATTATAAAAACTTCTTAATCCCGGAGTTGAATCAACAGAATTAATAAATTCTTTAAGCACTTGTTTTTGTTCAGAAGATAAATCCTGGTATTTATTGTTAAATTTTTCTAATATTACTTTATAAGTAAGAATTCTTAAATCTTTATCATAAGTTGAGAATTCTTTTAAAATATCTTCTTTAATATTTTTAGCTTTTACTTCTTTTTTGGTTAAATGTTCTAATAAAGTAATTTTACTACTAATTAGTTGTTCAGCATCTACAGAATCTTTTATATTGTATCCTTCAATTAAAGTATACAAAGCTGCTAATTCTTTATAGTCTATAATTTTTGAACCAAAGAAAACATCTAAATCATAATGTTTTTTAATTTCATTGATTAGATTGTATTTTTGTTTTTTTAAAGTAGAACGATTAAACTTTTGGGATGATTCCAAAATAGTAGTAACTACCATGTTAGCTCTTCCCTCATTTAAAACTTTAGATTTTAAAATAGATTCATATAATTTATATTCACGACCTAAAGAAGTTTTTATAAAGTATTCTTTTAATATATTGATAGCTGGAGAGTTTCCTCCTTTTAAAGTATCTGCCGTAATTTGGCGTACCAGTAATTCAAAAAGAATTCCGGTATTTTTATACTTAGAATGTTTTATTTTCATTAAAAAATATATTTATTTATAAATATGTAAAAAGTTTTATTCCTTTAACTGGGATTCATCTAATAGTTTACTATTGGTTTTATTATTTTCAAATACTAGTTGTTTCTTATTAATTTTTTTAAACATATCTTTATTCTTCATATATGCCGTTTTAGCAGATTCTAAAGCTAATCCACTTTTATTTGTATCTGTTCTACTATTTGATGAATCATTTTTATCAGTATCTTTCATTCTTTTCACTCCTAAACGATCTTTCCCAAAATTAGAATCCTGAGTTCCTATTTTAGTTATAGAATCTTTAGGTCTTCCTAAATCTAAATCATCTCCATATCCCGCAGGTACATTACCTGGATCTGAATACATTCTTCCTTTACCATATAATGAAGCTAAATCATGAGGGGTACCATAAGACTTACCTGTTTCAACCGGATCATTACCTTCTGCTTCAATTTGTTCTATTCTAAATTTACGTTTAGCATCCTCTCTTATTAAATCTCTATACTCGTCATACTGATCTTCACTAAAATTAAATATATTATCATAAATCCAATCTGTTGGGATTAATTTTTGCTCCTGTAAAGATGCAGCTAATTCAGCTTTAGATTTTAATAATTCCATTCTCTCTTGTTCAAATATAATTGAAGGGGAATTTAATGAAATTTCAAAATTTGTTAAAGATTCGTCTGTGTAGCCTTGAGTGTATAAATGTACTAATGCAATTTTATTTAACTCAGATACCATTATTCTTTGTAATCTTTCTATAGTACGAGCAAACCTAATATCTTCAGCAGCTAAAGTAGCTTTTCCTTCTAAGTCCTTTTCATACCCTAAAAATGCTTTAGGTATTTTAAGTGCGGCAAATAATTTTTCTCTTAAATATTCTACATCTTGTATACCATCGTACTGTAATCCTGGTGTTGTATCTATTTTAGTTGTAGTATCGTTTCCACGGATTGGAATATAAAAGTCTTCAAGCATATTTTGCATGTTATACTTTAAATTATATTCCCCTGTTTTTTCATCCATATGTGGAGTACGTTTCATATTGGAAATAGTTTTTTGCATAAATGCATCTACTTCATTTGGAGGAATAGAACCAACATTCATATAAAAAATACGTTTTTCAGGAGCACGAGCAATTCTATGAATTAACATCGCGTCTTCCATTAATGTATATTGTTTAAATAATTTTCTAGCAGGCTCAATATAAGAACGTCCATAAGGTAAATAATTAACATCTGCAATTAACCTAAAATGAGCCATTTCATAATTGTCAAAATATACACCAGGAGAGTTATTTGGGTCTTGACCTGGTACTCTATACATTCCTGAATTACTGTTTACTATCCCATCTGGAGAGTATCTATATCTTATATCTGCTGGGTTTTCTGGGTTAAATCCTTCTTCTCTACTTATGTGAAATGCTGTATAAGGTATAACATTATATACTCCATATTTTTCTGCAATTTCTAGTTTTAGGAAAAAATCACCATACTTACACATTTGTCTAGTCCATGACCATAAATTAAATTCAATATTTAATACATCATAAAATAGGTTATATAGTATTTTCTGTATGTCTTCATTTGCAGATCTAATAGATAATACTTCCCCCATATCATTTTTAAGAGAAGATTCATCAGCTATAATGTCTAAAGCAGAAGCAATAATTGCATCCTGATCCATTACATCGTATTCTGAGTATAATTGAGGTCTAAGATATTGGTAATTAAAATTAAATTGAGACCCATATAAAGAAGTAGAACTGTTAGTATATATTCTATTATATCTATCTATTAAAGAATTAGTTTCAATTTCTCCTGTAGATTGGATAGTGCTACTATCCATTACTTTTACTTGGTTTCCTCCTACATTTCTAATGATAACATCAGTTGAAAATAATCTTTGTAGTCTTGAAAAAATGCTTTTATTCGCCATTTAGGTATATAATTATTGTTATAAATATTATTTAAAAAGCCAACTAATATCTTCTTTACCATGTTCTGTTTTTACATGATAAGGATTATCAGCTCCCTTTGAAAAATATGCCCCTTGATGTGTTGTTCTGTTTACTGTTATATTATTTAGGGCTTGTCTAGTTAAATCGATTCCTCGTTGTTTGTATTTTAAAGCAGTATCTCTAATATACATAGCAATTCCAAACGCCATAACTAAATCATCATTGTATCCTGATTGTGCCTCAGGTCTACCATTTCTCCAAATAAAAGTTTTCATTTCCTCTATTAACCTTTTAGATTGAAATGTTACTCCTTTATCAGAAATATATTCTTGAAATTTACCTACTACCATAGGTCTAGTTCTAGATGACATTGTAAACCCAGCTGTCATTCTAGAGGTATCCATATACTTATCAAAATATGAATCTACATTAGAATCATTTTTAGGTGAGTAATATAGATTATTATAATTTCTATCTATAGCTGCTTGGATAGTTGCCCACCCAATATTAGCGTTTTCAATTACAAGTAAAGCTTCATTATATTCAGTAGCTATACCTACTAATAAATGTCCATATTCTTTTGTTCCAATTTGTCCTTTATATTCAGCTACTTGTACATTATTTTCAATGTCAATTACATGAAATGCAGAATAATCTTTTCCATCTCCTCTAGCAACATCAGCTACAACCATATAAGATCTTGAATAATCCGCAGATTCCCAAACCCATAAATTTTGGTCTGCACCTCTTCTTTCTAATGGTTCTTTAATATAAGATTTTTCATAATACTCTATATATTCAGGGTAGAATACAATATCACCAGAAGTAGAAAAATCACAATCACACTCTTGAGCTGCCATTCTAGGATCACCTAATAATTCATCTTGTCTTTTTCTCCAAGTTTCATCCCTTTCAGGATGCACATACCATGGTAATTTTATAGGTAAAAATTCGTTTTCTGATGATTCTGCTCTTGTCCATGTTTGGTGAAACCAATTACCAGTACCGTAAGGAGTACTTAATGCTATACAACCACCACCAGTTGCTAGTGTTTGTTGTGCTGAAGCCCAAATTTCTCCAATATTGTCAATAAAAGCTGCCTCATCAATTAGTAGTAAAGATACTGCTTCTGATCTACCTGCATCCGAACTTGCTGAGGTTGCTTTAATTTGGGATCCATTTCTAAACCTAAGATTTAATTTATTATTTTCAGCAGCATCTACTTTAAGCCAACTAGGTAAATTTTCATACATAAATTTTACCTTTGTAACCATATTCTTAGCTGTTTCCTGTTTTGTAGCTATACAAAGTATATTTTTATCTTTATGGAATAACATTAACCATAAAGAATAACCTGCAGATAAAGTTGATATTCCTAATTGTCTAGATTTTAAAATAATAGAATAGGGATTATCTCTCATTAAAGTTAATACCCTTTCTTGGAAGGGATATAAATTAAATTGTATACGTCCCCTTTGAGGATGTTGTATATAACAATATTTACGCATAAAGTGAACTGGGTCTTTAGCGCATCTGATATATTCCTGACGTATTACTTTTTTTAAATCCGACATTTTATTTTGTTAAAACTAACACTCCTACCACAGCTAATATTCCTACCCCTCCATATAGTTTAGTTTTAAGTTTTTGTTTTTTTAAATCTGCTTGTAACTTTTCACTTAATTCTTTAGATAAACCTACTTGATTATCTTTATTATTTACTATTCTTTCAAAATTACTAATTTGATTTTTTAAATTAAAAACTAAATCACTTTGTGATAGAAACTTATTATTGGTTTCTGTCAAAAGTACTTGCATTGTTTTTATTTCATTACTTAAACCATCGCCTTTTAGTAAATCTTTTATTACTAGTTTAGCTATTGGTTTAGTTAATTGAATCTTTGTACTGTCTATATCGTTCTGCGAAAAAGCGTTCAAGCTCATCATCACCAAAACTATCAACAGCATCAATTTTTTGTTGAGTTTCATTTTTAATAACATTAATTTTAAGATTAAGATTTTTAATTCTTTTATCATAATTGGCTAGTTGGTTTTCTAGTACTTTAGATTCTTTGACCAATTCAGAATTTTCAGCATGAAGTGAATCTACTTTTGCTTCTAATGCTTGTATCTTTAGACTATAATCTTCGACATAGTCTTCTTTTTTTGAAAAAAAATTAAAAACTATAATACCTGCCCCTAATATAACAAATAGATGATAGTTTTTTTTTATCCATTTAAGCATAATATTTTTTTATTTGTCTATAATAGCATCTAATTCTTTCTTAAGTTTTGTTTTTTTCTTAAGATCAGCTACTATTTGTGCCTTTTCTTCACCTTCAGCTTCTTTATATTTACGAGCTAAAGATTTCATTTGTTTAGTTAATTGAGCAAGTTCTTCTTTTGCTTTAGCTAAACCCTTAGATTTATTAAGGTCTGATTTTGAAGGTTCAAGTTCATCCTCTTCATTCATGTCCATCTTAGACATTAAATCTGCTGTTTTTTCTAATTCTTTATTTAAATCTTGTTGAACTTTTACATCATTTTCAGTTGCCTCAGAAACAAGGGAAGATTTAATTTGCTCTTTGATAAAAGCTCTTAATTCAGATTTTTTCATTTTTAGATTTTGTTATAAATATATTAAGAATTAATAACATTTAATATTTGTTTAATTCGCTCATCTGTAGTACCCTTAATTTCTGATAAATGGTTTGTTTTATAACCATGTCTTTTAATTAAATGTACAATAGAAAAATCAATTAAATCTCTATAATGTTCATCTGTTTCTCTTACTCCATTGTTTTCTATAGGAATACCTTCAGGTGAAATATAAAATATATAATCATATTCTCTGATGAAATTAGAAGCATATTGTTCAAATCTTTCACTTTCTGTTAAATCAATTGATTTAGCTGATTTTGTAAATGCTATTACATCAAATATAGTTCTATCAGTTATTAAATCTTTGTGCATTAATTCCGCGCAACGTTCAGCTAAAAATACAGTTTGACCTTTTAATGTTGAATCCGTGTTTAATGGTATACCTAGATCATTTAAATATTTACTACGTTCAGTAGCAAATTTATAATTTTTAAATTGTTCTAATTCCTTTAAAGCATTAACTAATGTAGTTTTACCTACTGACATTGTGCCACATAAACCTATTTTCATAATTAATTTCTATGTTGATCTAACTTATTTTTCATTGATTGATTTTTATAATATGGTAATCCCTCTCTTTGCTTTCTCATTTCTTTCCATTCCTCTAGGGTTTTCTGCATACCATAAAGATAATATTCTTTTTTTCTGCTATTTCCTTCTGGAATTAATGCTGGGCCTTCCCAATTATGTAATTTACCATCCCACACATATGCTACGGTACCATCAGCTTTTTTTAATTTCTTTGATTGGGGGAAAGGTTGTCCTGATTCTATTTTCATATTATTTATTTTATACCTTAATATACGTAATTTATTTTGCTTCTCCTAATATATTTTCAGCAACATAAGTACCTTGTGCACCACTTACCGTTATACCTCTAGCAGAAAGAGCATCACCCACAAAATAAACATTGGGATACTTAGTAAGGGCTAAATTGGAATAATCGACAAGTGGCTCAGGGGACAAATATTTTACTTCAGGAACATAAATACCCCAATCATCTTTAAGTGTTGGGAATACTTTTTTCATATCCTCAATAAAATCATAAACATACATAAAGTATGGTTGCATAGATTTTGCTATTTTATGTAATGTGTCTACTTGTATAGCTGATACATTTACACCTTCAGATGTTGTTGATGGTTTTCTACTTGGGCTATAATATAACCCGGTACCATCTATCTGTAGTTTTTTAACTACATTTCTAGACCAATCAAATGGTTTATCAATGCCTTGTACTTCCATTAATATACCAAAATTGGTCATATCATTTTGAAATGATTTATCTTTTTTAGCGTGTCCATTATATGAATGGTCTCCATACGTTTCTTCAACAGCAACATATGCCGCATTGTTGTTTGTACAAAAAGAACGTAATGATACTCCTTTGTCTTCATATTTTCTATATAATTTGAAATCATAAGACACATCAATTAGTTTTTGGAAGTGTTTTTGTGGTGCTTCAAATCGTACACCTATTTGTACTGGTTTAGGTTCAGTAGGTAAATCATATTTTTCAGCTAATTGTTTACCAAAATCAATACCAGATTTACCAACACCAAATATAAGTGAATCATATTGCATTTTTTCTCCATCACAATAAATCCATTCATTATCAAAATCAATATCATCTACTTTAGTTTCCCAAATGAATTGTACACCACCATCAACTAAAAAGTCATACCAATTTTTACCTATTTTATGTAAATAATCTGTACCAACATGCCATACCGGAAATAGTCTTAATCCAAAATAGGGTTTAATAAAATCTGGTTCTGCAACTGGATTTGAACATTGTACTTCTTCTGGTTTAGGGTGAAATCGTTT
>Ga0209535_1000612_pt1 | contig 25075 bp, 31 predicted proteins | sample LinPmetageLP28_FD_184041 | JGI IMG/M metagenome (GOLD analysis project Ga0209535, IMG submission 184041) | Marine viral communities from the Pacific Ocean - LP-28 (SPAdes) (version 2) | ecosystem: Environmental > Aquatic > Marine > Oceanic | place: Pacific Ocean | collected 2009-08-22
CGGGGTTGGCTTGCCACAAAGCCTTGGCCTCATCCCCTATCTTGCCGTTATACGGGCACGGAGTACCTGCATACATCATGCTTGACCAGACGCGGTAGTCTTGACACATCAAAGATACTGCCGCTACACGCATACCCATATCGTACATTGTCTTTGACAGCTTAATTCTCTCACAGTTAGTGTCACGAACAGACTTTCCCGCAGAGAAGCCCAGAATCTGTGTCTGTACTGCGCCTGAAATGCCTGTAGTGCATAGGTCTTGTGAATAAGAAGCCCCAATAGATGGAGCGATAGCACTAGGTGGTGGTGACTCAATCTTCTGGGTTACTCGTTGGCTAGAGTCGCTAGTGCTACTGTTGGTATTGGTGTTGACGTTGTTGTTCTGATTCATAGCCGTTATATCAGACACAGAGTTTGTTGTTTGATAGCTAGTGCTTTCAGAGGTTGAGGTGTTAACGCTTCTGCTGTTATTGGTGTTTTGGTTAACGCTAGTAGAGTCGCTAGTGCTACTGTTGGTATTGGTGTTGACGTTTGTATTGGTGTTGACGTTTGTATTGGTGTTGTCAATTGTTCCAGTATAATTAGTTGTGTTTACGTTGTTGTTGGTATTGGTGTTGTTTGAAACCGAACTTGAAGAAGAATTAACCGTACTCGTATTGGTGTTTACGTTGGTATTGTTGTTGGTGTTAGTGTTTGTAGACGTTCCAGTGTAAGTAGTCGCGTTTACATTAGTGTTATTGTTGGTATTTGTAGACGTAGAAGTGGACGCTGCGTTGCTAGTCGCAGTTGTGTTTATATTAGTAGTGGTGTCCTGCCCAAAGACAGGAAAAGCCATGAGAAACATGGCGGTGCATATACAGCGTTTCATTTCTCATAGTCCTTCCGTTTTTAAGTTACTCGCAGTATGCTTTACCTTGATTCCAAATAAAATGCGCTATTGACACCCTACATGAATCTTCTGTTCCACCTATGCTTTCACTTGAATGTTCAGCACAAGACGGAAACACTATTGTACGCCCCTGCTTAAATTCTACCTTTACATCTTGCTCAGGAAAACAAAGTCCTCCCCCAGTAAATTCGCCCCACCCAAGCAAAGTTATAGCTGTAATATTACAAGTATCTTTATGCGCTTTATAAACTTGTCCCGGCGTATAATAGTTTATTAGCATAGTGTCTATATTGGACTGACAGATAAAAGAAAACACTACATCAAACTTTTCTAGCGCAAGGCATAATTCATTGTTAAATATTTTTTGTCCCGCACAAAGTGTGGGAGAAGCGTTTCTATTGTTTGTGTATAGGTTGTCTAAAAAAACTCCAGTTCCCGTTTTTTTATATTCTCCGTTTTCGTATTTTGCCGAATCCGTTATCTCTGAATTTGCCGAAAGTCTTTTTAAGTCTTTACTTTCCGATAAAACCGCTTCATATTCTTGGCCCGTTATATAATCGTCTATTACTACGTAGCTTAAATTTTTTTCTCTATAGCAAGTTACTTGCATATAACTGCCGTGTCCGTGTCTGTAAAAAACATTAAATTTCCTTCACAAACTATATTCCAATCAAGCCCTTCTTGCTCGCTATAAGAAGGGACCTCAAGTATTACATGCCTTGCCAACCACTCTGTTTCATTATGCAGGACTCGCCACACATGTTCGGAAGTACCTCTACCCTCTTGCCCTTTTGATTTATTAAACCGTATTCGGTATTTCACTCATAGCTGCCCACGTTAAAATTTACGTTAAAAGACAAGATCAACTTGCTGTCTTGCGTTTTATTTATTGGCGCTTTATGGTGCAAAAAAGAAGGGAACGTAATTATGTCTCCTTCTTCAACAGGGACCGCATACTCTTTCCCGTTCCACTTAAACAAAATTTTAGGGTGATCGCCGTTTAGCTTAACGTAATACACTCCGACAAACATGCAGTTACCGTGAACATGCCAGTCGTGGAAGTCTCCTTCCTTATAATATTGATACCAATTATCCCCTATACTCCATTCCGCAAAGTTTAAATCAACTGCCACTTGACTAACGTGATCATATATATCGCTTTGACTGTATTTCCAATATTCTTTTTTTGCGTCAATTACATGCCAGTCGCAGCTAGTTAAATTTATTCCTTTAGAGCGGATACCATACATAGCCCCTTTTTCCACGCAGTCGATTATCTTTAGCTTAGACTCCGCGTGATCAGGGGCTTTTGTTTTAAATAACGGAAGACCAAAATCTAAAGTTTTGTCCATAACCTATTCTGGCTTTACAGGCCAAGTAACTTCTGGAAAGCCTGCCTGTTGCCTAATGTTACGCAACTCTGCACGATATGTTATCCAAGCTTGTTTTTCTCCAACCGTCATTGGAACATCAGATAACATTGTCCAATCAGTTTGACGCAGCAAGTCTTTAGCTTTGGCCCAAACTAATTCAGAAGGAGTAGCTGTAGCAGGTGACTCCCCCTCTACCTGTACCCAACCTTGATCAGCGTATGCCTCACCCAACCAAGACAGATCCCCAAGCTTTTCTTCGATTCCAGACATACCAAAAATCGGCCCCCAGTTCTCAGGAAGATTTCCGGCTTCGTTTAGTGCTTCGTTTGTTGACAGTTTTTTTAATTGCCACAGCATTTTCTTTCTCCTTCTCTTTAATTTGTAAAGGCACACCTGCTTGTACTTCAGTTGCCGGAAGCACTCCTCCGCCTACATCGTGATGCACCGCCATATCATTAGAATGAGGTGGATGCCCGACACCCGGAAGCGCTTGATTGCCACGATAATGCGCTAACTCTTCTTCTGTAAGCTGCCAATCTCTCCAACTAGAAAAATCTTTTCTAGGTAGTAGTTTCAGGTGGCAACCTACGTTTGCAGAAAGCTGATGTATAAGCTCTATGACTTCTACCGGCTGTAGTAAACAGAATAAATTTTGTCCTGCATTACCTCGCATAGATATCTCAGTAGTCCCTCCAAATGCAGTGCCTATTGTAAAACCTCTAGCCCTATTCGCTTGGTCAGCCTTCATGTTAGCTAAATGAAGTTCTTCTCTAGCCTTTATCTCAGAGATTTCCGCTTCTTCTTTTACTTTCTGTAATTTACTTTTTGCCATTATTGAGGGTTCCAACTAACAACAATTTGACCGCCCGTTGCTACTGTTACTGGATACGCACTACCACTACATACTGTAACGCCATTGGACGTAGAAGGGGTTGCCGAACCTCCGGGATTTCCGGCTTGGCCACTACCGCCAGTGTTTCCACGACCACCTCCGCCGCCTCCAGAAGAGAAAAATCCTACTGCATTCTGTGCTTGGTAACGACCGACACCACCACCGCCACCGCCACCGCCTGCTCTTGAAACACTACCTGCTGTACCGGACTGGGCGTTAGCCGGGCCAGAAGGAAGGTTAGAAGCACCATTACCACTTGCCCCGCCTCCGCAAGTGCCTCCACTACGAGCGCCACGGTCAGTTGCGTCTTGTCCCGAATTGACTGTACCTGCTCCACCGCCGCCACCGCCACCAACCCCGTAACCATCTGGCGTAGCAGGGAAGCCTGTGCCTCCACGACCACCACCTTGGTTAGTAAACCCTCCCGTGTTTCCTTGGCCTGATGGAGCGGAGTTTGTATTACCGGGAGAACCGATATTTGCAGAGCAGCTAAAAGCACTCGTCCCTGTATTCCCTTCATTACCCGCAGCGCCGCCATTGCCTGCATTTCCACCTGCAAAGTTTATAGAGAAAACAGAAGACGCTGCACCAGAATTTCCTGCGTTACCTGCGTTACCTGCGCTTCCACCCGGCCCACCGGGCGCTCCACCTCCGGGGTTTCTTTGGTTCGGCCCAATCCAAAAACTGGGGTTTACTACCACAGGAGAGCTGCTTTGATTCTGTACGTTTTTGCCGCTACCGCCGCCACCACCACCCCCATCGGCCCCGGGATTTCCGGCGTTGCCTGCGTTACCCGCACCCCCAACTCCTGTAACGCTGACACAAGTAACCCCGACAGGGACGTTGAAAGTTCCAGATGCGTTAAAAGTTTCACTACCACCGGGGACTACTCCGGCCCCTAAAACCCCTGATTTAGATGATCCTATGGGCATAATTACCTCACTTTAGCTGTGCTGCTTAATCCTAATTTTGGCCTACCGTCCCATTTACAAATACTGTAAGGGCCTGTTTTATCTACATAATGAAGCATAAATTGAGCGTTTAGTTTAGTTTTTGTTTCATTCATTGGTTTTCGCCAATGTAAGAGATCGCATCCTCTATATACTAACGCATCGCCTGCATTCAAAACAATTGCATTGTCGTTTCCGTCTATGTCTTTTATTCCTATAGGCCAATCTTCACCTACCTTAGCCACATGTACTGTAACCGAGTATTCACACTCTGGACGGTCTGTATGCGCCTTTAATTCATCCTTATCCATATAAACTCTCATATAAGAATAAGTAGGATATAAAGACCTCCCTACTGTTTTTCCAATAGAGTCAGCCTTATCTTCTAAAAAAAGCTCTATTAATGGGTCGGCGTAACAAAAAAAGGTACTGGTTAAATCTTGATTAAATCCTTTTTCATCACAAAAACGCCTGTTTATTGCGTTTTCAAAATACCTTGATACTCGACTTACTTCAGTTGGAAGTAAAAATTCTTTAATAACATGGTAGCCTTTTTCTTCAAAGCTACTCATAGTAAAACCAACCCGTTGCAATATATTTATCTGTATTGCCTAACGGAGGGTTACCTCTATGTACATGAGTATAGTCAGCAGGCCAAATAATCACGGTGTTTTTCTTAGGCTTAACGCGAAGTTTTTGGTATAAGAATTCTGTTTCCCCACCATCTTGCTCAGGCAAATCGTTTAAGTACAAAGAATATACAATAACTCGGTCTCGGTCTCTGCCGTGAGCGCGTTCAGAATGCCAAACGTGATACCCTTCTGCCGGAGAAGTTTTTTGCACTTTCATATAAGTTGCATTTACTTTTACATTTTTTAATTGAGCAAAAGTTTCTGCATAAGATTCAAAACATTTTTGCAAACCAGAGAAAAAAACGCTCTCCATAGTCGTATCATTAAACATTGTAGTAGCGTGGTTTAATATGTTTAAAGCTTTGTCTGCTTTTTCTAATCGAGTTGATGGCTCTGATTCTTGTCTAGTCCAACCCGCACCAGTGACTTTAATTCTTTCAAACTCTGCAATTACATACTCACAAAACCCTTCTGGGTAAACATCTTCGTATGTGGCTATAAAATCATTGTATGTGTTTTTCATCTAAATAAAGGCCCTGAGACCCAAGTAACCAAAGAAGCCCTTTCCCCTTGCACTACAGGAGTAACTTGGTGAAGAGTGTAAGAAGGAAAAACTGCTATTAATCCTTTTTCTCTAGGAATAGTTTTCGGCTCTTGAGAAGTTTTTATTTCTAAATTACCACCTTCATATTCTAAGGGGTCACTAAGCTGAACGGATAAAGAAAGTTTTCGGTTAGGCGCTCCCCCTTTGCCACTATCTTGATGCCACCCGTACATTCCTTGCTCAGACATTTGATATCTAGTTAGCTGCAAAGGTTCCGCAAAACCCGTTAAGTCAAATCCATAATATTGAGCATTAAGAGAAGATACAACATGACCAAGTTTGTTATAAATCCACTCTGTTTCAGCATTACATTCAAGCCAAGATATTTTTGACCTTCTTACTTTTAGAACACTTTCACTATCGTGGTTCCCTGCTGATGCCCTGTCTTCTGCCGCAGATGCTATTTTATTTAAATATTTTAGCTCGTCATCAGTAAAAGCACCTCTCCACCAAGCATAGGGTTCTATACTTTGAGAGTAAGGAGTTACAAGAAACTGCACTATTTAGCCTCGCTTGAAATAATAAAATGTAGGCATGTAGTGGGAAGTTCGTTTCTATTCTCTGTTAGTTCGTGTTCAAGCCAAGAGCTGCTAATTAAAACAGTGCCGGGGCATATCCCGCTAAAATGTATCGAGCCAGTAGATTCTGTGACGTCGCTACTATGAGCCGATTCTAGTTCTACCATGCTTTTTCTAACTCTAGGGTCATGGTAAACCGGATACGAGCTATTAGTAGGAGGTGTATCCAGAAACATCCACCCACAAAGTTGGCTATTTTTATGGGTATGCACGTTTGTTTTATCCCCCTTATAAACATCTTGCGCCCACACGCTAACTTTTAAGGTATACTTTTCTACTGCATACCCTTGCTCGCTAAGTATTTTTGCGGACTGCTCTAAGAGATATTTTTTAAAAGTGCTTAACTCAGGTGCGCCTGAAATATCCGCCGTTTGAATGAACGAACCTTGCTCCAGAACTTCCCCGGAGTATTCGCTCACATACTTTTTTAGCGCGTACAACCACTCTGGTTTTTCATCTCTGTAAACCAAAGTGGGAAAATACGAAAACGTATTCACTAACTTTCAATATATGTAACTAAAGTATCCGCAAAAGCCGTAACTTCTGAAGCAGTTATTTCTCTGCTTCCCGCCGCTTGATCCAAACGATTGTGAACAAGCATATTAGTCGCTATTTGAACTGCGCTTAGTTTGCCCCTTCTGGATTCCAAACGAAGTTGTTCATCTGTGCGAGAATTTTCCATTGCCGCTTGTAGTTCAAGTTCTGCTTGCTGTTCTGCTGTTAATGCCATGTTAGTAGCCTCCTAGGCTTTCTTAAATTAAGTGGTTAGATTTTTCATAGGTAATGTTACATACCAAGTTGTTCCACCATCGGGCGAAAAGAAAAACCATATATCGACTGCATTTGCCGTGGTTGTCCTAGAAATAGACCCACCCGGATATTTGAACGTACCGCCCGCTAAAGCTACAGTCCTAGACGGCGTACCGTCATTAGTGAGCACCAAAGTAAACGAGGTTGCTCGGTTAGCCGTGCTGTTAGGTGTAGCCAAAGTAATAGTGGCATTACCGTTCAAGGTCGCAGTAAATACGTTACCGTCGTCACAGTCAATAGTTACGGCTGTTCCAGTATTACCTAGGGCGGTCACTCCGTCAGAGAACACACCCGAGAAAAACACACTGGAGTCCATCGAAAGCACAGTATTTGCACTAGCGTTTTGAATTCCTGTAGTAATCTTAGGAGTAGTAAGCGCGGGGCTTACGTTAAGAACTGTAGCGCCTGTACCCGTAGAAGTTGTAACTCCTGTACCGCCGTTAGCAACTGGGAGGGTTCCTGTAATTTGCGAAGTAAGGTCAACACTGCCAAGAGTGCCGCCAAGTGTAAGGTTGCCCGAGCTAGTGACTGTACCCGTCAGAGTAATTCCATTAACTGTGCCTGTGCCGCCTACACTTGTTACCGTACCACCAGTTTCAGTGGGGTTAGCGTTAAGTACCGCAGCGCCTGCGCCTGCACCGTCTGTGACGACCATGACTTTAGAGCCGTTGGCGACGTTAACCGTAGCGCCTGAACCCTGCTTGATCGTGATGATCTGGCTGCCAGTAGTCGCGTTCTCGATTAGCCACACTTTAGATACTGTATTCGGACCGAGTGTTACTTCGCGTGTAGCTGTTAGCGACGCCGCAGAGGTGATCTTTAAGTAAAACCCACGAGTCGCATCTGTCGTAGCGTCCGGCATGGTGAAGGTTTCGTTGGCGTCAGCCGCCATTTGCTTCGTGCCGTAGCTAAAACCGTCAGTAATCAACTCAAGGTTAGTATTGGTGCTAGTCCCCCAAGTGCCACTTTCATCGCCTGTGGCGATTTCTTTAAGCCGTAAATTGTTTACATAAGTAGCCATTTAATTATCTCCAGTCCTTAACTTAAGGTGCTGCCACCGGCAGCAGGGACGCTTGTCGCGTAAATCGTTGTATTCTGACGCAAGTTTAGTGCTTCGCCGCAATCCGAGCAAGTATCGGCGGTTAATTCAGCCTCGTTCACATCATACCCGCAGTTGCCACATAACACTTCAATTTCATGCTTCGGGTCTATTGCGCTCCCCAAGTTTTTGGCTTCGTTTACTGTTTTCATGTGTTTTCCTACGCTGCAATTTTTTTCCAAGTAGTCCCCGGATCGGGAACTATTCTACTCCAAACCAGTACATTCCCGACTTCACCCGTGGCCTGTACACCAATGGGATTAACTACGGCAGCGGCTGTCTCGGTTGTCTCGCCTAGAGCTGTAGTACCCTGAACTCCCGTAACAGGGACATCAAGAACTAGCTCTACTGTTACGCTACCTAGTGCAGACGTTGCTTGCAGTCCGGTTTCCGTGACTATTGCGTCTGCTGTGACGCTTACCGTGCCTAGAGCGGTAGTGCCTACAACGCCCGTAGCATTAACAATTGCGTCACTTTGCACCCCGGCAGTGCCTAGAGCGGTAGTGCCTACAACGCCCGTTACAGCTACTATAGCGGCGGCTTCTATCTCTACCGTCCCAATTTCTCCGGTAGCGGCATTACCAAGAGCGCTTATCGCTCCATCGCCGTTAACTGCAATATTGCCAAGAGCTGTTGTGCCCACGACCCCAGTTACGGTGGCCGAAGTACCTTCTTGGACTGTAACCGAGCCTACTTCACCTGTGGCCTGCAAGCCTAAGGACTGACCCCAAGAACCTTGCCCCCAAGAACCGCGACCCCAACCACCCAACAGAACTTCCACATCGAACCTAAGCGTACCTAGTTCACCTGTGGCGCTAAGCCCTGTAACCGAAACGCTTTGGTTAATCGTAACGGAAGTAGAGCCTAGTCCCGCAGTGCCTGATACACCACTAACACTTACAACTGCACTTGCAGCCACCGTTACCGAACCTACTGCTCCCGTAGCAGACGGAACGACAGGACTTTCATCCCACCCATCTGTTCCCCAAGTGCTGTAGCCCCATCCGGTGATGGGGACGATAACATCAGCCATCTAAGTACCTTAAGCGATACGTATGATCGCGTTGCTCGCATCAGCAGCAGGGAAGACAATAGTAAAGTCGCCCGCAGTAGAGGTCTTATCCGAACCGAAATCCAGAACTGCGACAGCAGGGTTAGTGCCGCCGTTCGCTAAGTAGATCAAAGCGCCACGAGCAGTAATAGTTGCCGTAGAAAACGTCAAGTCAGCAAAGTCCAAGAACGCTGTAGTGCCAGTTGAAGCAGGGTTTGCTGAGATAGTCAGCGTGCCGCCGCCCGCACTGTAGCCTGTGCCTGAAACTTCGTTAGTTGCGCTGTATGCAGTAGTGGTTGCACCTAGCGTAGCTGAAGACGTATACAGCGCCAGTTTAAAGACCTGTGATGTGCCTGAAGCAAAGTCAAAGTCTCCACCAAGGATTTGAACTTTAAACGATGTAGCCATAGCTTGTGAAATAGCCATTTGTGTTTCCTCTTAGAATATTATGGGCCGGGTGATTCCGATTTAATTGGCAATCTAATCATGCCATCTCTAAATTCATCACGACGACGGCGACCCTGCTGCTCGATGCCGAGACCTTGTATTGCCTGCTTATAGCTGTCTTCAAAATATTTCAGCATTTCGAGCGGACCTTTGGTGTAACTGTATGCCTGAATAAGGCACGCATATAAAAGCGCTTCGGGGGCGTCAGTGCTTACCCACGTTGTCGTATTTGTAGATGACAACTGTTGCGGCTTATATATGTATCCTAACTGAACTTCGTAGTTAGCGTCTGGTGTAGGCGCTATATAAAACGTGTTTTGGTCCCATACTGAATAATATTTTGGGGTCCCAGTTTGGGAGTAATTAGGCCAATACTCTTTCATAAAAGAGGTGTCCCTAAACTCCAGAAAAGTTTGATTTCCACTTAACGTCGCCATAATGTAGCGGTGAGTAAGTATATCGCTTGGTGCAACTACAAAACGATTACCTTGAGTCATATTTGCAGTGGCTTCAATTTTAAAAACATCAAGATCAATGTCCCTAAGAATTCTGTTCTCAGCCATTGTTATGAAGGTATCTATAACCGAATTGGGGAACACATTAGCGTCCACCTCGGTGTAATTACGAATGTTTGTTACTAACTCATCATAGGTCATGTAATTACCACCGTGACTGCTCCAAGTGTACCTACGCCTTCAACTGCAATCGCAGCGGGGGCAGGTTGCATAGAACTCGGCACTGTCTCAAAAGGCGTATCGCCACCCGCGTTATTTACAAAAACGCTCAACGGCTCTGTTCTATCTGGGCGAGGATTCTCAAGTGCAATCGCATCGCCCCTGTACTTTAACGGGTCTAACTGCGGCTCTTTCGGCTCGTAATCCTCAGGGCACACCATAAAGCCCTTCCAATTTTTTTTCAGGGTCTGATAAGGATATCGCTGCCCGCAATAATCACAAAGGCCATAAGAATATTTACCCGTTGCCTGACTCATTTTTAAAAGCCTACGTCAGGCAGTATATAAGTACTGGCTGTGTCCCTGTCTTCCTGTGCCGCTCGATCAAAATCCTGCTCGTACATTTGCTGCAATGCTCCAGTTCTATCCGGCGCATACTTTAAAGACAACATATAGGCTAAACCCGATGCTAAACAAGGGAGAAACCTGAAATTTACGTCGGTAGTGTTAGTGTAATCTCCGGCGTCTTCCATGCGACGTATGCGGTAATAAACCAATGTATAGGCCTTGTCGGCAGCAGGGTACAGGTAGGCTTTCGGCGCACTTGTGCGCTCGACGTATATCTGAGACGGCCTTGCCTGTGTAAGCTTATCCGGCACGTTAAGGTATTCTTGGCGTCCAATACGCTCTATGTTTATATCCTGTTGTTGACCGTTGGTGGTTTGACGAATAACAGCAGTCAACACGTTTACCGTGTCTGTGGGCAGGTCAACCACAGAATCCCCTTGGACCAGTGCTTTAGTAGCTTGCTCAATGGTCCAAAGGTTTAAGCCTCTGTTTGCCCAGTCCAAAAACAACAAATTTAAGGACCGACGAGCCGAGTTTAGCTGATAGCCTGCAGTCATCTGCATGCCACAACGCTCGAACGCCTCTTCTACGAGGTCGTCAATCGATAAATTAAAGTCTGTTGTTCCTGAAGTAGCCATTACTTATACATCATCCCGCCGCGCATTTTCTTTTTGACACCACGGCCCATAAGAACGTCAGCTTGAGTCACTTTGCCGTCTTTGTTCATGTCAGGGAAGCTTTTCTTACTGTTTGCCATGCCCCCTTTGTTCATCATGACGGGGTCGCCCACCTTACGGCTAGGCTTAGATTCAACTTTATTTCTAGGACCTGTTCCTACGCATCCTCCGCCTCTGGTAGCGGCACCCATTCCACGTCCGGCCATGTTACTTACCTCGTTTGGTTGTACGGCCCTTATGAGCCGAATTTTTCATAATCGTGCCATCAGGCATGCGGTGTAAGCCCTTCTTGACTATTCCCCCATCCTTCTTGGCTACGGGCTTGGCAGTTTTAGCGGCTTGCTTAAAAGCGCCTGCAGTAGGTGCCCCTTTACTGCCGACCTTCCGCATTTTCTCGCCTGAACCCGCTGCAATACGCGCTTTTTTGGCCGCGATATTCGCATATAAACCTTTTTTAGCTACCATTTTTTACAGCTCCAGTATCGTGCCGAAAATTTATCTTTTGCAGTGTCGCAGTTGTGGCGCGCTCTAAAACTAGCTCGCCGCTCTGGTATAGATTTTTTGATCGTCATATTCGGATCGCCAAACCTAACCAGTTTTACGTCGTCGCCTTTCTTGGCTAAGACAGCGAACTTCTTGCTGCCTCCTGAGGTTCTTTTAGGCTTGTTATAACCTGAAAAAGTCTCGCCTCGATAAGCTACACGCCCAGAGGGCGTGCGTTTAACTGACTTCGTAGAGGCCATTAGGCCGCCACTCCGCCCGCGTATACCAAAGTCACACTGGTTATCTGGACATCGGTTGCGTCAATAAAAGCACCTGAATCGAACAAGGCTCCGCCGTCTGGGATATCTATCTCATACTGTCCGGCCGCTGCAGGGGTATGAATAGTGATCAAAGACGTAGCCGAGTCTGCTGCACCGTTTCTAATTTCAAAAGAAGAAGCAGTAGCAGTACAGGTGTAATAAATGCCATATAGACGAGTTCGACCAGATACGGCCGCCACACTGATAGCGTTTCCACCCACAGGTATTTTGGTTACTAGCTCAATATTGCTTGCGCTCATAAGTTACCCCTATTAAATGAGAAACTTAGGATAGGTTGTTGTTTTGGAGATACATAACAGTAACCGTTCCGGCGCCCGTGCCATCACCACTAGCCCCTGTGAAATCCGCAAGAACTTCTAGGTCAGTAGTGCCAACATTAGTGGCTTCTGTGTCCAATGTGCCGTGAGTTGTACCCAAAGCTTTGACATTTACCACGTCCAGAAAAGCATTGGCATCTGCGGCGGTACCTACCGATACAGTAGCCGCACCCGAGTCAGTATTAGCAGTGGTGACGTTTAAGATAACGTCAATTATTTGAGAGTTTGCAGGGACTATGGCAACTCTTTGGTTTAAAGCACTGGCGCCTGTAATATCTACGATAATAGACTGAGCCATTGTTACAAAACCAGTATTGGCGACGTTTGTGCCAACTGTAGTGCCTATAGTGTCTTTGATAGTTCCGGCTTTAATAGGGCCTGAAAAAGTAGTTGTAGCCATTAGGAGAACCTCACATGCGAGTTAATTTGGGGTGCATCTGTCTGCATGTCGTCAGCCGGAACTGTCAGATACACCGAATGAGTCCGGTATACTGGATTATATAACACTTATTTGCGTAACGCACAAATAAAAAAGGCCCGTCTGTGGGGACGGGCCAACTTCTCAAGGGATACTGCAATTTAAATCTAACACTAAATCCGAAACAAAAGAAAGGGGGCCGAAGCCCCCTTTCTAGTTCCTACCACTCCGTTATGGAGTGCCCGGCGATCCGAAGATGCCACGTGGGTCGCTGAAGCCAAAGCTGTAGCGCTCACGAGCCTTGTAACGAACATTGCCGGTGTCGAAGTCGCCTTCAAAACCAGTTTTGATCCCTACACGGTTAAACATCTTCATGCCGTTAGGCGCGTCAGTCATGATAAAGAACGCATCAGGGTCTGTGAGGTAATGGTTTACCTTGTAGCCCTGTGGAACCATACCCATGTTACGCACGGCGTTGATGTCGTTATCAGCAGTGCCGACACGAAGAGTAGACTTCATGATGCGGTCTGCTGTGAACTGAAGCTCCTTAGGGATAATCAGCTTAGTACCTTGAACAGCAATCTTCAGGCCGCGCTCGTCAGTGAACGCTGCGATGTCGATAAGAGCCTGCTCAAGAGAAGCCTCGCTAAGGTCTGCCGCAACAGCCAACTCGTTTGCAAGATCAGGTCCACCTAAAGTGGGGTGATCTGTCGCACAGAGAGGCTTGCCGTCACCGCCAATAGAGGTAGTGAAAGCGTTGTTGAGGATAGAAGCAGCTTTAATCTGCTTTGTTGTCGCCATTGAACGAGCGAGCGCCTTTGTGTAACGAGCCGATAGTCGGTCGTACAGGTTGTCTTCCACTGCCTCTTCAGTCAGTGAGAAGGCCAAAGCCACTGTTTCGTGAGTGTAGCGAGCAGTGTAAACCTCTTGGGCTTGATCGAATGCAACACCCGAACCCTCTGATTTAACTGGCGCTTCGCCAAACCCGGATAACATCACCTCCTCTTCAAAGGCTCGGTCCGAAGACTCTGTCTCGTAGATTTCAGTATGCTCGTTGTCGTAAGAACTATATTCGAGGCCAAACAAAGCGTTTAGACCCGGCTCTAGCTCTTTTACTAGTTGTGAACGTGATATAGCCATGACCTAAGTCTCCTATTGACCTGCAACACCGGCAGAACCGTAAAGGTGCTCGTTAATTTTAACTACAACCACCGCGTTTGCGCCGACTGCGTTGTTAGGCACGTCCCAAAGACCAATGACCTTAAGGTTAAGTGCTGCAGTAGTAGCAATGCTTGATGTATCCAACTCGTTCGCTGAAACACCTGTTGTAGTGCTGCCCGTTCCAATAACGATGTCTGCATTTTTACCGTAATCGGTTACAGCAGAAGTGCCATCGTTTTGGATAAGGAACATCTGGCTAGGATCATCAAGTACGTCTGCGGTGATCTTACCCTGAGTGATGTTCACTGAACCGGGATAGTAGTTTGAGAACGTGGGTTTGCCAGTGGTTGGGTCTGTGTAGAAACAACCATTGAACACGCCGACCGCCGCTGTGTGAGACGAAGGGTCGAATTGGAGAATGTAACCATCTTTCAATGTGACTAGGTCACCTTGAAAAATAGCTCCTGCTTGGTTGTCCGCAATTTCGTAACCGTACTGCTTCTGGCTACCAGTGCCAGAAAGGTTACCAAGCGGACGTAAGCCAAAGGCTTTGTCTGCATTTGCCATGATAAATGTCCTCTAGAATTAAGATTACTCGGAACCCGATCTTGGGCCACCGAGGCTTACTTTGGACTGTCTTTCCGGCGAGTTGATCTTCATTGACGAGTGTGCATTCGTCTTCAACATGTCGTTATCGACTGCCCTTATCTGATCATGGGTCCGTGAAGAATAAAATTGTCGACGCTCTTCTGCTGTTTCATCGGGTATTCTAGCTAACAACAATCCGCCCACAGAGATTACCCCTGCATGCTTGCCGTCATCTTGAACACCTGAGTCAAAGTCAGGGTGCTCGTCCGCTCTAACCAGTTCATACCCCTCTCGGAGCTTTCCTGCGATGTTAGTACGGTCGTCTACCCCGCCTGATTCAGCCCTGATCCAACGGTGCTTGTAGCCCGCAGGCGCAGGAGGCGCGTCTAATCGTGAAGGAGGTGCCCAAGGTTTACGGCGCGTAGTGGTCTCACGGGTATCCGAATCACGAACACTACGATTAAGTTTTGGCACGTTTTTCTCAGTCATTTAAATTACTCCTTAACGTATTTGGCATATTCTTCAAGTGGGACCCCAAGTTTTTTTGCTATCGCAACCTGACTGGGACTCAACCTTACAGAGCGGCGTGCTGAGTTGTTTACTCCCGAAGATCGGGTTGCAGGGGCTACCGTTTGCACGGGTCGGTTAGTCCTGTTGTTTTGTTGCGTAGGCTCAATGCCATATTCACTAGGAAATATTTGGCTCATCCTACGGTCGATCTCACTATAGTACTCGTCGGTGCTTGGGTCAAACCCTTCTTTTTGGATTAAATCCATGTGAATGCCCCTAACTGTGTGGGTCATTACCGTATTTTGACCAAACCAAGTATTTTTTTCTGCCCAGTCCTCAGCCTTCATATCTGGCTCAGGCATTCTTGGGCGTAGTATTTCGGGTTCTTCCTTTGGCTGTCTAGGGGCTTGAGCTTCTTGCTGACGCCGATTTGTCGTCTCATTAAGCTTGTTTTGTTCCCAGACCATAGACGTAAGACGTTGTTGAGCCTCTGTTTCAGTGTCTATGTCGCCCTCTTCACGAGCTTTTTTGATTACCTGTTTAAGGGCTATAAGATGGCTGTCAACACGGCCTTGGGCTTCTTGCAGCCTTTCCGTGTCCGTCTTCCTATACTGCTCTTCGAGAGTTTCGTTTTGCTGTTTTACGTTGCGCGCATAATCAAGAGCAGCTTCTTCTCGGCGCTGTGTTTCTCTCAAACGAGCAGTAAGCTTGTCTATTCGCTTCTTAACTTTATCTGAATAGTTATCTAATTCTTCTTCTGCGGGGGCCGCTTTTTTAGCCTCCTCCTGTACTACTTCCGCCTCTTCTTCTACCGCTAATTTAGCGTCAGAGCCGTCCTCATTCATCTCAATGGTGGCTTCCTGCTCATCTTCGCCAACATTAAAGTCTAACTCTTCTGTCATTGATTCACTCATAAAAAGCCTCCTTACATGTGTAGAATGTCTTCAGGATCATTTACTAGCCCTAAAATTTCATCGTCGTTTAACAGACGAATCTCGCCACCATCTATCTGAATCCGAGACCCTGCGTATCGACCAAATATTACCCAGTCGCCTGCTTTACACCACGGGCCGTAGGGGAATTTAGACTCGTCAGCATAAGATAGGTCACCCACCTTCAACACGTACCCGACATTAGTTGCCAGTTGTGTTCGTTGACGGGTCTCATCCGCAAGCACAATTCCGCCTTTAGTGGTTTTAGCGCCACGATAAGGCAGGATAGCTAGTCGCCATCCAGTGGGTTGCGGAATAAGGTTTAAAACAGAGTCGGAAAGGCCATGTTCGGCAACTTTCCCTTCATCGGTGTACGCATCGTCAAGGGTTAGCTTGGTGCTTTTGGCTGCGTTATCTTCAGCCTCCGCTTTCCACTTTTCCTCTAGGGGCGTAAGTTTCTTTTCAGATTCCATATAAGTCTCTCTGGTAGGTTAAAATTCTTCTGAATGTTTATCCAATTTGTCTCGGATAATCTGATCCACAAGCTTTATGCCTTCCAGACGGCCCATAAGGAAACGGTAGCGTTCCATGTCGGTAATAGTGCCATTGAGCACTAGTGCCTCGGAGTCTTCCTGTAACTTCCTAACTTCTTTCAATACGCTTTCAGCGAATTCAAGCATGGTCGTTTTTCCATGAGAGCAGACAGTTTAAAGCCACCGTCTGGGGGCATACTTAGTAAATCTTTACTGGGCGGTTCCCGTCACGTTTTTTAACGGTCCTAACTGCCCCACCAGACTTCATCTTGTTAGATTTGCCTGCTGTATTCAGAGCAATGGCTACAGCTTGTTTTTGAGCTGCAGCTTTGTTCTTAGGTTTACTGGCGCCTATTTTACCCTTTTTTGCGTAAGTTCCAACCAGTTCACCTACATTTTTACTGATTATTTTACTACTAGAGCCTTTTTTAAGCGGCATTATCTTTTTCCTTGGTTAGAGGCGTCAATTCTTTCTCTGGCAACATTCGCTCTTTCCTGCGCTATTTTCTGCTGAGACTCTATTCGGGCTTGGTTGGCTTCCGCATTTTGAACAATTCTAGCCTCATCAAGCTTAACACCTTCTTGTTTGAGTGCTATGTCCGCTTGGTCTTTAGCAGCACGCTGCTCTAGCTCCTTGGCCTTCAATGCTACTACGGGGTCTTCGCCTGTTCCCTCGCCTGAGAGTTGGCCTTGGACGTTTTTCATTTCCATCATGCCCTCGGCAACCTTGATCGAGATCATTGCTTCACGCTGAAGGTCAGAAACCATGTTGTCAGGGTCCGCACCGTACTCAGTAAACAGCTCTGCTTCCGTGGCCTCCTCTGCCTTTAATCGTACATGGTCTAAAATATGCTTTTGGAGTTCTGCTGATCCCAAAGGATTAGCCTGCATAAGAGGCGACATGCCCATCATTAGGTGAGCTGCAATATGTGCGTCGTGTTGTTGTCCGGCGAAAGCCTTCAACGACTTGTTGTCCGCCGCATCAGCGTTCTCGCTTGCAGGGTCTTTAGGCAACTGATTAGTTTCCATCTTCAAAATGCCATCAATGTCTCGGACGTTCATGGCCTGATAGACGCGGTGGTAAGCTTCGTACATGTTGTGCATTTGAGGCGCACTTTGCGCTAATTGCAACTGAGCCTGCGCTAAGGTAATCCGTTGAGCCGCAGAGAATACATTTGGGTCTGCTATGGGCAATATAGCGACCATATGGGTAAAATCTTCTCTTTTTACACATCTAGACGCTCCGGGAACGTCATATGGGTATTCATCGGGTAGAAATTGCCCGAATCCTGCCGCTAACATCTCGAATTCTTGCGTCTGAGCGTAGTAAAGGCGTTTGTGTATGGCAGAGGTCACTATCGAACCGCGTTCCAACAGCGCAAGCGTAGTGCCCACAGCGGCCTGTTGGTTAGAATCGCCAACTTGCATGTCTGCAGTGCTTGCAAGGCGCTTTCCGGCGTCTACGGTGAATCCTAGAAGCGTAAATAGCGTCTGACTTGGCTCTTTGTAGGGTAGAGGCAGCAGTGAACCACTTAACTCGGCGCCACCGGCGTCAATATCCCGCCATTCGCCCGGCTGAATAGGGTTGTCATCGTCAGCAATCCGCGCACCCTTCGCTTTAAAGCCTGCAGGGAGGTTGGATAGCGTGCCTGCGTCAAGAAGTTGACGCAAAGCGGCTGTTGCAGTTTTACTTAGGCCACCAATCAGGTGAACAAAGCCCAAACCGTAAGCGCCGGGGCCTTCAATCAGCACATAATGCACGAAATACTCGCGTCGACACTTGTATTCGTCGTCCTCTAGCCAGTTTCTGCGTACTCCGACCACTTGTCCGCTGTTTTCGTCAATCGTAACGACGTAAGGCAGCTTGATTCCCGTCTCTTTCTTCTTGTCGTCTAGGTCTTCAAAGCCCATAAGGTCCAAATCGACTTGGAACTCAAGCAAAAAGACTTCTTCAGGCTCGCCGCTTGAAGTTAGGCCTGTCACTCGATCTATTGCGTATCTGATCTGATCCCCGCCGACAGGGTTATTTTCTGGATCGACCACTACGTCGAGGTATTCACCTGCAACAACGCGCTTTCTGAACTCATTTGAGTCCATAGATATACGGTGGGTAATTCTTGGGCACTGAGAGATGACACTCGACCCGTTGTAAGGAATATAGAGGTCGTCAGGAAGAACCAGACGACTAACCATACGACCCAATTGTTCATCATAATAGACCTTCTTGAATGCGGAGCCGCCGTATCCAACGTAAAATAGTAATTGATCGAACTCCGGCGTGTATTCTTTCATCACCGACGTGATTTGGTAGTTCATAAAGTCCTGCACGCGCGAAGCCTGTTGGACCTTGTCGATAGTTTCTTTGCCTAGAGTCTCAGTGCGGACAGGGCCGCCTGCGGGCATAAGCTCTTTAAACGCCTGCGACTGGAACTGGATTACCGCTTCAGTCAGCATTGGGTGTACTGCGCCTGCAGCACCACGGAACGGTCGCGTGCGGTCCTCAATTTTAAGGCCTAGCAAGTCCATTCCCTTGGCGTACATCTGCTCCCAGTCCTGCCTAGAGGCTTTGTCTGCTTCAAACAAAGCAAGTAGGTCAGAGGAGATATCATTCAACTCGGTTTCGTCAATGACCTCGGCAAGGTTACTGTAGAACTCAACGTCGTCTTCCTCGTTAACTTCAATAACGGCGCTGCCATCATCCTCTAAGATGATCTCAATATCAGGCTCTTGTTCACCCATCATTTCCATGATGTCAGTTACTGGGGCCAGATTAACGACTTTATCTACAGGCATGACTTTGTCCTATTTGTATGTTCGGTTGTCATTGTACACGCGCTCTACTGATCCGCCACTTTTGAAATAGTCAGGCTCGCCTTTTTTACGCTTTTTAGGGTCTAGTGCGTGCTCTGGACTTTCTAGTGGCCTAGTCTTAACGTCTTTGGCAAGAACTAGCGGCCCAATCTGGATTACTTCTTTTGCTGAGCCAACGGGTTGTCCCGTGGCCTTGTCATAAAAGAACGAATGGCGATAGGGGTTCATTCCTACCTGCGTCCAGTTTGGATCGTTAATAAACTTTTCGGCTTGTTCTTTGGCGACTTCAGGATCAACATTACGCCACTTGCCGTTCATTCTAGCAAACGAAGCCTTAGGTTTCTTGCCCGTGGCAACCCCAAAGGCCGATTTAGCGTTACTGTTGAATTGAACGTCATCAAGGACGGCTATTTTGCCATAGCCTAGTGAACTTCCAGAAACGCCTGCGCCTTCATGCACGGATACTACCCACGTGTTGTAGCTGTTGTAAGCAGGGATGTCTAATCTTGAACCCACCATAGTGCCGTCGGCAATCTTTGTGTCTAAGCCAATAATGCCTTTAGCCACCTTGTTTGCGTCTAGGGCAGAAGCAATCTCTTCAAACGAAGCTATTCGGGGGACTTCCGTGAGGGAAGTAATAGGGCGAAGGCGGTCTACTTCTTTCGAGTAGTCCGAAATAGATATCTCCCCCCTGCCAAGCTTTTCTGCCGCTTGGGAAAGTTCGGGGGTTTGTTCCTGCTTAAAATCGCCTTTATTAGCTTCACGCCAATCTTTGCGCTGCTGCTCGGTTACTACTTGATTCCCTTGCTCGAGTTTAGGCTCATCGCTTGCATTCCGGGCAGTGTCATCTTTAGGAGCTTGTCTCTGCGTGCTTTCTGGGCGGGGCTGAGAGTTGCCTTTGGTGGCGAGGTAGATGGATTCGCTGATTTTTCCTTGTTCATATGCGTCCTCTAATGCTTGGGTGATCTTGGGTAAAGACGTATTGTAATCCATTTCACTAATTTTATCCACAGTGGTGAGGAACTGTTTTCCTTCCGCGCCGTGGTTGTTGACTATTTGGATGGCTACCCTGTCGTCGTTTTTGTATTTGTTTTCGATTTTCTTAATGCTTTCGCGGGCGTCTCTGTGTGCGCCCAAGAAGATATCAAGCGGAACTGTTCGTCCTGAGCCTAGCTCATTTTCCATTTTGTTTGCTCGGCCTAGCAACAAAGGCAAAGCTTTTTCCGGCGGACGATCTACATAGATAATGGTTACGGCTTTACCTGAATCCAAAGCTTGGTCTATCTGGGCTGAAGATTTTTCAAAGTTAGCTAGGGTTCCGTCTACGACTAGGTCGTAGGAATCTATCATGTCGTCAGGCAGCCCTGCGGTCTTACCGGAGGCCGCTCCACCGCCCGTGAACACCCATTGGCCATCTTGGCCCATAGTGTCACGAAGTGCTCTTTGGTACATAAGTTGATTTAACGCCGTAGAGGTGTCGTGGACATTTTGAGAAAGATTCCTATCATTACGGTAGTCCGGGCTTAGCTCCCTAAAGAAGTCCGTGTTAAGGACCTTTCCACCCTTGGAATCAGGGAGTTGTCGGTATTGGGCTATGGCAGCCTCGGGGTCGGCCCCTACCTGCTCATTAAACCGTTCCGCCACAGGGTCATTAACGACTCGCGGTAGCTTGGCTATCTTTTCTGCGTCATAGCCAAGAGCTTGGGGCGCGTTTGTAGGTAAAGAGCCTATGCCTTGGGCTTCTTGTACGACCCCGTCAGGTACATCTGTTGAAAGCTTTGTCCCGACTTCTTCGCCGCTATTTGATTGCGGATCATTTGCGCCACGGGAGAGTTCTCCCCCCGCTCCGCTATTTCCCTTTTTAACTGTTCTGCTAAGTTGCTCATCGTAGTCATCCCTAAAATAAACTTCAGTATCATAGTAGGTTATTCTTGCATCAGACACATTTCCGTCACCAACTGTATCATTAATTACACTTCGGAACAAGTCTTCTGCCTTATTGTAGCTTTCTGTAGCATTTTGCGGGTCAAAAGCGTCGTCAAACTCAGGCACATACTGGAACCTTAGCCCTGTTAGGCCTGCTGTTTCAGGGTCTCCTGACCTTGTCTGCCTGTTTATGCGGTCGTTGAATCGCATGTCCGTTACATAGGTAAACCCGTCTACACCTTTTTCTCGAAGCCTTTCCGTAACCTTAGCCATTTGCTCTGGGGTTATGGTCTCTCTAAAGTATATTTCAACGCCGGGCCTTGCATTCGGCGTGCCATCAGGCACCACACGAGACATAAATACCGCGTCTTGGTCATAGGCCTTGCCTTGCTCGATCAGTCGAGTTCTCAACGGCTGCATGTCAAAGTTGTCTCTGACAATAAACTCTGCGTTTAAGGCCCTTTCCGTGTCGCCCATGAAGGAACCGTAAGTATTGGCTAGGTTATAGGTCAATACCGAGGGGTCGTCTCTTACGACATCGTCAAATTCTGCTGCCAATTCGGCTTGTGCGTAGCCGCTCATGGGCTGATTAGGCCTTTCGCCCGCTACACCTAACTGAACCCTAGATAAAGGTGCCGCCAATGACGCTAATTCGTCCTGAGCTGCGCGTCTTGTTCCCTCAAACGCAGTTCTTGCGTCCATTACACGGAGGTCATACGCAGAATCCGTCTCGTTTTTACGCTGCTTGGGCTGCTTAAAGCCTGCATTAACCTCACGGCGCAATTCAGCTACACGTTCAGGCGACTGAGAACCGGCAAGCGACATCTCATACTCTAGCGAGCCGCCTTCACCGCTCTTAGTAGTCCACCCGTTCTTGGCCCAACGCTCTTTTTCCATGAACCATGCGATAGCTTGCAGGTCATCTGGACCCAAAGCGCCAAGGTCAGGGTTTACGCGCTGAACAGAACCGGATTGGTTTACGCGGTTTGCCGCATCACGGAAAACTTCCTGCCCAAATCCAAATTCTCCACCCACTTTAGGCTCGAACAGGGTAGAACCTACTCGGTGCGTCCCTGTTACGCCCTGTTCTGCGGCAGGGGGAATGCGATCTTGACCTGATAGCCTGCGGAGCATACGCGCTGCCCACACATCAACAGTGGCCTCATTGGTCAAACCGATCAAATTACCCGTAAAGTTAGGTGTTTTAGGTGCTGCACCTGCTTTCACTGTGCGGAACATGTCTAGCAACGCGCCCATTGAAGACGGGCTGTTGGTATTAAATAATGCGCCTGAATCTTTAGTGATTAACGGGAACTCGCCTGCTTTGTGCATAGCAGTTAGCGTTTTACCGTCTACCCGCTCTCCGGCATCAACACGCTTCTGGTACGCAGCAAGCTCCGCGTCATAGTCACCACGGCTGTACTTGCGGAGTATTTCCACTGCGTTATTAAAGTTCTGTTCGACGTTAGTCTGAGCGCTTGTTGTGCCAAGAATGTCAGCGAAAACATCTCCTAGTCCGCCAAATTCCGAACGTAACTGGTCCCGCATGCCACGATACCAGTTAGCCTGAGCCAGAATGTCTAGAGCCGCTTGATCTCCGGCCTCGGCACGCTGAACAATAGTTTCTACTTCGTTAACAATTCCATCAGATAGCTGTTGTTGCCACTGTTGTGGCTCCATTCCTTCCGGTGGATTTTGGAAACCGTAAGGAATCTTCTTGGTTTTTATTTTGGCCGTGTTGCCTTTAAACTCCGCGCCCAATATCGTAACCGGCGCCCATCCTTGATCCGGCCCATAGTTGGTTTTAAACGCTTCCCCCACGGACCTAGCAAGTTCCCTTTTTTTAGGGTTGCGCCCTGCGCTTTTATTTAGCGCAGCTTTTTCTGTCTTGTCTAAGTTCTCAAGTGGAAGAGGGATAGCGTCCACGTCGTCCAACATCTTACCTGATTCGCTTTGATCCGAGATTCCTAAAACCGTGCCCTCCGGCTCGCCCTCTGGGAGAGGTCCGTCGTCAATAGGAGGCTCGTCGCCCGTTATTCGACGCACATTACGAGCATCTAACGAATCCATAATGCCTCTAGCGGACATGTCGCCAGATACCGCCCCCGCAAGCTGCGCGGCCATAGAATCAGGGAACTGTGTGGCAGCTACCTGCGCGCCGCCTTCTCCGGCAAGGTACGCCATTGCCTCTCTGTATGCTGCGGGACCCGCCGCAAGAGCTTTCTGTAGTCTTGCAAAAGGGAGTATTTGAGTAGCCATGTAGGCGGGGTTTAACGGGCTTACGTCATCCGCGCCAACGCTTGCCTTTATGTTTTCACCAACAGGAACAAACGGCTTAGTCTCAATGCCCATTTTGTTTGCGACGGCCTTTGTACCCATCTGGGCTAAGTCACCAAGGCCAACAGTCATGTCCGTAGCGGCTGCAACAACGGGCTGCGTAACCTGAGACATTGCACGATTAAGATTGTCGAGCATGCTTTGGCTTTCAGTCTGCACTTGATCCGTGGGCCGTGGTTCTTGAACAGGGGCCGGAGCCTCTTCAGTATCCATCGCCATTAACTGAGCAGTAAGCTCGTCAGCCGTCATCGAGTCCGCAGGACCACCGTCCGCGAACCCTTCAGGCTTTTTTACAAGGCCGCCCTCCGCGAATATCAGCGCCCCACCTGCCGGTCCGAGGTCCCTAGCGAGTAGCTCATTGTCGTAGCCTCGAGTAGTGAAGTTAGACTGGCGGCTCTCCTCGTCGCCCTCGCCAAACCGAGCTATCGGCGGCATGCCCGGCGGCAATGTTTTACCAGTACCTTGCGCTAACGTAAACGGCGTTCGCGTGCCTGCCGCTATCTCAGAACGACCGTAGGTGTTGTAGTGGTTAAGCGCAAAACCTTCTGGAGTAGTGCCTGCAGGAAGCTCTCCTGCCGCCTTAGCGCGAGCGTAGTCCACCCCGACATCCGGGTTTAATCGAAGATAGTCAGAAATAGTTCCCGTGCTTTCCTCTTGTTTGGCTCTTGCTCGCTGTGAGTCCTGCTGACGGGTCAACGCATAGAGCTGCGAGCGAGACAGTCCGCCGCCGTAGCTTCCAGTGTTATTCAGAAGGCCGCTGTATCGGTCGTATCTTTCTTGGTCGCCGCCGGTTAATTGACGAAGGTCCTGTGCCGAGCGGCCTTGGGTATAACGATTAAGCGTATTGGTATCCATCAGAGACCGAGGTCGGCTCGTGACAGAAGGAGGAGTAAAGCTGAAGCCTGATCCGGTGGCCGAGAGCAACTTAGCAGCAGGCGTGTAGTCAAAACCCGTTAGCTGCTGTGTGCCCATCACATCTTCGGTGACCTCGGTCCGTGGGGCGCTGTCCCTGAACTCACGGTCGAGTGCTTCCTCGCCCGGCGCATAAATATCAGGCTGAGGTGCAATCGGCTGATAGACCGTAGGGGCGACGTACTCGGGCTGCGTGTTCACAAACCTATCCACGGAATCCTGTACTTGTTTTTCCTTCGCTATTTCTTCAGGTGTCTTTGTCACGTTGAACAGGATGCTTGGGTCCACGCCCGCCGCTGCAAAGTCTTGGAATGTAAAACCTCCCTCAGTAGCAAGGGTCTGCGCTTCACGTCGCTCAGCCTCGTCTATTACGCCGTCGGCCATAAGCCCTGTGACGTAATCCTGTGCCTGAGTGTAGAAAGGCTGCAGGTCCTGCCCCGCGTAAGGAGCCGCTGCAAATCCAGAGGTTACAGTAGACGGAGTAGAGAAAGTTTCAGGGAGTGGCGCGCCAGAGGTAAAGATCGCGTCGATAGTGGACTGCTGCACGCCTGCGGCTAGTGCGTCCTCTACAGTAACGCCGCTTTCAAGAATTGCGTTATAAGCAGTGGCCACGTCCCATGTGTCAGGACTCGCGGCTATCTCGCCAAGGATACGTTGTTCCGCTGCCAAAAGGTCGGCTGCCGTAGCACCCTTGCCATAAACAGGCTCACCTGACGGGGTGTGTACTGGGCCTCCGTGGGCCATTCTAAGGAGCATGTCTCTAGCAGAATAATTAGGCATGGG
>Ga0209535_1000613_pt1 | contig 25062 bp, 17 predicted proteins | sample LinPmetageLP28_FD_184041 | JGI IMG/M metagenome (GOLD analysis project Ga0209535, IMG submission 184041) | Marine viral communities from the Pacific Ocean - LP-28 (SPAdes) (version 2) | ecosystem: Environmental > Aquatic > Marine > Oceanic | place: Pacific Ocean | collected 2009-08-22
TAAGGAGAAACCAATGAGCGATAAGAAATCGTACAACTACTTGGCTCTACGTGGAGCACCAGTAGATGACATGGAGTATGTAGATACCTTTGGGTTATCCCCAGAGTCTGCATACTCAAACAAGATTAACGAAGACATGCTACAGTATAATTATGATAGAGCAGTCGAAGGTGGTATGGAACCAGACACAGCTGCACAGATCAAAAAGAACGCTGAGCGTGACATCAGAGAGCTACTGGCTAAGAACGGTATGCTTAAATAAAAAAGCCCCTACTAGTTTCCTTAATTGGATTCTAGTAGGGGTATTTTTTTTAATTACCTCGATATTGATCAGTGCCTCCAAGCCCTTTGGCTTTTTGTTCCTTTTGTTCTTGATCAATTCCTTTTTTATTCTTGTTAGTTTTGGATATTAATTTATTTAAATTGTCTTGTAACTTAATCTCCTTACTATAAGCTGTCATAAAGGTTTTCATATGTTTTACAGTTGGTTGTGGTGGTGGGTATTGATAGTTGTAGCCAGCATCTTTCATAGCTTTTTCAATATTATCAACAGCTACCTGTACTTGTGGATGATCTTTGATAATCTCAAGCTTAAACAATTGACCACTGCTGTTTAACAACCCAGACTTTATAGCATTTAATGTCAAGGTGTTTATCCTATTTTCATAGTCTGCTTTAGACTCATTGTCTTTTTGTTTAACTCTTGTATGCATAACCTCATGCCCTAAAACAAAAGTATACCAATCTTCTGGTGTTTGAAATTCATTTTCAGGTAAGGGTGTGACACCTTCAACTTTTGGTTTAGTCCAAGCTTTGCTTTCAAACATTGGACCCATGACATAGTTTTTATCAATGGTTATTTTTCCTTTACCATCATAAAACGCAGGTACATATCTGTCCCCTACTGTTGTTTGTTCACCTGTTAAAGAAGAACCATCTCTAATTTCCATAAGGATTTTAGGAAACTCTTTATTCCAAATACCACGATCTTCATTGTGTGTTATTTTTTTTCCACGAGTTTCTTGTAACGCTGACATAGCATCAGGGTTTTGATCAAAACTTGCTTGTATAAGTTCAGACATAAGACTAATACTTATTTTTTTATCAACAGGTCTTTTACCTACAAACTTTGAACCTGCTTTCCAAGGTCTATTATAAACCTCTTCATCAAACTTACCAGACTTAAGGGTTTGATAAGCATGTTCAACTGTTTGATAACCTCTTCCTTCTTTATCTTGAAAAGGCCTAAGAGCAAGATTGCTAAGATCAGCATTTTGACCAGACCCATACCAAATATTATATTCATTTATTTTTATTGGTACTGTCTTACCTTTTGATTCTACAACCTTAACATTTAAATCTATAGGTACTTTGTTGTAAACAGGAAGATTCATTGTTTTAGATAACGTTCTTGCAAGTTCACCTAAATAAGCACCTTGTTCACCATAAGAAGGCTCTAATAAACGTTCATACATAGACCATTCATTTGTGCTAACTGGATCATTATCACTACGATTAGAATATCTTTTAGAAAACTTATTTCTAAGTGTCGGTAAAGACTTATTGACTTCTTCAAGAGCACTCCATTGCATGTTCAAGTCATAGTAATTTTGATTTATCTCATCATAGACTGCTCTATAACTCATAACATCAGTTTTTACTGCATCATAAATAGGATGAACATAAGGCTGACCCCTAGAGTCTCTCATAATCCTATTCCAAGATTTACCAGTAAAGGTTACTACAATTGCAGCAGCATCCATAGCTTGAATAGGAGCAGGAACAGAGCCACCATAAGCTCTTTCACCAGGGGTGTATGTGATCTCTCCAGTACTAGATGTTCTAGGTTTTGATGCAGCAGATGTTAATTCGCTACCATAAATCTCAACATTAGCACTGCGATAAGCTCCAAACTCACCTGGTTTCTTTTTATTAGGTAAGTCTTTATCAAAAATCTTATATGGTTTACTATCTATAGAACCAATTGTAGCAACACCACCCATACTAATAGAAGATCCTGAGGGAGATTCAATAGTAAACATCTCATTAGCTAACGCATGAAGTACAGCTGCTCCTCTCATCGCAGTACGATACTCTAAGGCTGTATCATCAAGGACTTGAACAAGTCCAGGAATATATGTGTCATGCATAATATCTACAAGAACATCCATACTTTCTCTATCACTGGAAGATGTATCAATTGCTTCTAAAGTCTGGGCTACAGGATTATAGTTAGCACCAGACTCTCTAGCTTCAATATCCATAAGCTCTAAAAACTCTCGTATATCTTTTTTAAATGACTCTAACTCTTTACCGTAACCAAACGTCATGGTTGTTGCTTTATTTAAATCCCTAATAGCAAACAACTGTGTTGCTACATCATGCATAAGTCCACTTGTTTCACTAGCAAACGTACCCCCAATCCCATTACGATCAAGGGATTCTAAAAGAACATCTTGAAGTTCATCACGAAGATCTTTGTTATTATCAAGTTGAAGTTTAGCTTGTGTCCTTAAGATTCCTGTTTTATAAGCAAGGGCTTTTGATCCAAGCTGCATCCCAATAGTAGCTGCACCATTTGTTTTACCGTCATCATAGTTATTAAAATATGTGGTAAACTGATAGTCAGAATCATTAGGTGAAGCTCTTCGATCACTGGTTTTATTTTTAAAGTCCATATAATTAGCAAAATCAATAAGACCATCCATGTATACTTGAGCACCTGAGCCTTCACTTTTAATAGCATTTAAAAGATCTGGGTTTTTAATATCTAACCTAGGGACTGTAGGAAAATTAGGACTACGAACAGGGATATTATTATCAATAGCAATATTAATTTCTTCTATTTTTGAGTCAGGTATTTTATCAAAGGCTGATCTTAACTCTTTACCCCAAGCATAAAGCTGTGGTGTTTTAGTTTCTAAAAGAGATAGTCTTTCAGCATCTCTTGCTGGACCACCTGCTTTTCCAAGAAGCATATTACCATACATTAATTTTAAACTTTCTTCAAGAAACCTACCTCTTGGTGTCCTAACATCAATCACTGCAGGTACAACACTACGAGTAACAAACCTAACTGATTTAGAGCTAGTCAAGTCAAGTGTAGATTCTTTTGGAGCAATACGACCATTGAAGTTTTGAATATAAAAAGAAAGACTGTTAGCACTATTACGTTCTAATGCAATACCTTTTATATCTTGAGCTAATGATTTTATTAAACTAGTGTAAGATAACTGAACTGTTCTTTCTACATATTCGTTTACTTGATCTCCATTAATTCTTGGGTTTGCCCTTGCATCTTCTTGAGCCTTACGTCTAAACCTATTGACCTTATCTTGACCAACGTGGTTCATAGCAGACTCTAGTGTACCAGCAGCTGCTATAGAATCATCTAACAAAATAGGCAAGGCTGTTACTAAAAGAATTTTATTTCTACGAGGATCAACCACATGTTGAACCTTTTTAAGGTTTCTAATAGCCTGAAATGTTCTTTCAACCTTGATAGCAGGTCCAGACTTAGAAGATATATTTCTAGTTAGTTTTCTTTTTTCAAATTTATCTTTACCCCCTGGTCTTTTATCAGGGCGTATTACTTTTGATGGGAACACAACCTTACGTTGGGCCTCCCCTTGTCTGATCATGTTAACACCGTGAGAAGTAAGACTGAAATAAGATCTTTTGTTACCATTGTTATCAACAACAGTATCACGAAGCATAAATTGTTTACCCTCGTAAGTTTTATTAACAGAATAATAAAGCTCTTTAGCTTGATCACCAAGAGCCGTTGCTTCTTCTGGAGTTATATCTGTATACTCATCAGTAGGTAACCCCTTCTGTGCGTTGTTATACTTTTGAAACTCTCTGCTAATACGCATACCAAGATCTTTATTACCTTTGTCTTTAGTAAAAGGGTTTAATCCTTTTAGTTCTTCAGCTGCAAGATCAACACTCTGGTAATATAAGTCTTCAGGTTCACCAATCTTGCCCTCTCCTGGATTCATTTGGATATCTTCTGGTGTTCCATAAGCAAGTTGAGCGATAGAGTCCTCAGTAACAAGAGCTAGGATTTCTAAAAAGTCACCCCTCGGTTTACCTGCTTCTGGATCATAAGCATCAATAGAGTTAAGAGTATTAAGAGTAACATTATCTGCAGCGTTTTTTGATAGTCCTGCAAACCCATACTCTCCTGCTCTTACTTTTTCTGATAAAGCCATAGACCTAACACGCCAATTACCATCAACAGGGTAACCACCATTAACTACTCCAGCTTCCTCTTCAGATTTTCTTTCAGCTTCTACTGAATCTAGACTCCAAGTTTCTTGAGGTGGTCTAACATTACCTTCTTGATCTAACAAGGGTGTTGGTTGTTCTGCTTGTGCTCTATCAAACTGTGCAGTTTCAAGTCGCTCTGGGTTAGATTCTACAGCGTCTGTGAACACAGCCTTGAGAGCATCTGCAGAAGATACCTCACCGCTTTCAAGATCTTGTTGTAAGTCTTGTCCAACCTCCTCTGACCTAGTTATAACCTCTGATTCTGTGGGGGATGAATCTATCCCACTAAACAAAGCACTTGTATTCGGAAGAAGGGAGAGGGGGCTTACCTCCTCCCCCGATGTTTCTTCTGGAGTAATACGTTCTGGAGCTTTTGTTATTTCAGCTAATCTTTCTTCTCCACGAAGCTTTTCTACAGCTGTTAATGGAGTACCTCCAAAATTAAACTTACCCATTAATTATCTCCTTTAAAGTTCCAATCAGGTAATGCGTCTGATACTGCTGAGCCTATGTCACCTAGTCTTGATGCACCACCGGCTACCCCAAGTCCTGGTAAGAATTTACTTGCTTGTTGTCCAGCTTCAGCAACCTCACCATCAATAAGTTTACTGCCGATCCTAACACCACGGTTAATAATACCTGCTGCAGGAGCTTCACCAGAAACTGTTTTCCAAGTCCAGTCTAACATATTCTTAGACCGACCATCATCATATAAACCAAATCCTGCTGTATCTAAAAGACGTTCAGTTACACCAAGTAATCCTGATGCACGTATACCACGTTGAACATACTCACCTGTGTCAAGGTATGGGTTACCAGCAGTTAACATTTCTTTATCACTACCAGCAAACTTAATTAAATCTTTAAGATACTGAGAAGCAAAGCCAAGCATAATCATAGTAGTCATTAATGCAAAAGCGTTATACTTCATAGATGGATTACCTCGCCTTATATATTGACGATACATCTTTGGAATATGGTTAGCTGAAAATGTAGCAATGAATCCTTGGAACTGTGTAAGTAAAGCAAACCTAGGATCTTGATAGATCAACGGCCTGTTACCAACAGTAGGCAGCGCAACTGCATCATTGATAAAGTTAAACGTACCTGTTCTCATGTTCTCAAGCATTACTTCTGTTTCTTTTGGAGTCAATTGTGATGGACCATAAGCATCAAATAAACTTGATCCTAGTTTCTCTTGAAGAGTAACCATATCATCAACGTTTACACCAAGATTGCGAAGCATTTCTTCAGACTCTTGTACATCATTATCTTTTTGAAGTTTAGGATTTGCTTTTTTCTTTTTTCTAAACTCTATAATCTTTCCAATATGATCATACATAAAGTCAGCTGCAATAGAACCCCTCATAGCACGAGTAAAGTTAGTCCATCCTGTAAGACCTGTCATCTTAAAGAATAACTCATAGTATCTTTGATGAAGTGGGTTTGTTTCGGACACACCAGTTACGGTTGCAGCACCAACATCCCAATCATAATAACCTAAGTCTCGTATAATTTGTTGACCTTTAGATTCATTACCAAGACCTGGATCTTTCCAACGTACAGTATTACTAGTGAATCCCATAAGGTCTGCTAAAACTTTAGCAAGTTCAGAACCAAACGATTCAAGACTAGTATCCTTTGACTTTGCCCCTTTCCTACGATAGATCTGATCAGCAGTTAAAGCACGACCAGACAAAGCTATCTCAACAATAGAAGAAACAGTAGCTAAACCTAACATAGAAAAAGTAGCTAAGAACATAAGTCCTTTTTGTAAAGCAACAAGCTTCTTCCCTTCATCTGTAGTAGGTCTTTTGTAGTTACCAGATTCTGCATTAAGATAGTCTTGTATTTCAGAAGCAATTCTATCAACTTCTTTTTTATCAACACCGTCATCAAACTGTGCTTGGTCTAGTAATGATGCAATGATTTCTCCATTTTCACCAATATATTTACGATGCATTTCAAATCTTGCAGCAGACTTAGCAGCTGAAGCTACGTTTGCAAAGATGTCTCTTTCCATGTAGTCTTTAAACGCATCATTCTCAGACATACCTAATGATCTTGTACGATGAGACCCTGGGATAATACCACCCTTAGTGACATCAAAGTTTGCAGATGCTGCATCATCAATTGTATTAATCTCTGAGTTCTCAAGAATCTTATCAGTTAAATCTTTTGCTTTTGCTGGGGTCATCCCTAGTTCACTATACTCTTCTACAAGTTTAGCTTCAAAGTCAGAACGGTTAGCAGCAACAGAAGCCTTGTTTAATGTTTTAAATCTAAAAAGATAACCATCAATCCTTCCAAGGTTTGGGTTGTATTGTTTTTGATTGCGCCACATTTTATCTGAAAGACCTTCTAAATCCTGACCAAGTTTAATAATTGCGTTACGGTCATAGTTTAACCCTGACCATCCATCTGGTGTATCAAGAGGTATTTTATTTTCATCAAACTTACCTGTCTCTGAAGTAGCTTCATATAGTAAATCATAAACTTTATCACTGACTTCTATTTTTTTATCAGCATTACTAATATTACCATTGTTCATAATTGAATAAAAGTTTCTAGGATCATCAACCATATTACTATATTGTGAAACACGATCAATCTTTGCTGATTCAAAATCTCTTCCAGAAAAACTCATTTCTAAATTAGAACCAAACAAAGCACCTAGCATATCAATAGAACCAGACTGATCTCTTAACCTTTGATCCATAACAGATGAAGATTTTATAAGAAACTTCTTAGCTCCTTTCATAGCTCGACCAACATAACCACCCAGTGTTGAATCTTTTTCTACTGCATCGTGATCATTTGATCTTTGTTCAAGAGAAGTAAATGCAGATCTAGTTACGGGAACAGTCTGGTTATTTACTCTAGTTGTTTGGTCTCCACTTGAATTGTTTTTAGTGACCTCAACACGTTGCCTTTCTTCTGCTAGTATCTCATCTACAGTTTGCATACGAGACCCTGATTCTCTAGCTTGTTCAGCAACTCTTTCAACTTCAATCATGTCTACAGTTTGAGGCGATAAGCCTTTATCTAATTGTCGTTGTGTTTCTTCCTCTTTAGCCCTATCATAAGCCTTCTGACCATTCTCTGCACGTTTTCGTTCAACACGAGCACCAGCTTCAGAAAGTCTTTTAGCTTCTGCAGGAGCCTTACGGACTGCTAAATCGGTCCATGCACCTAGATCATAGATTGCCCCAGGGACAGAGAGAGTAGTACCAAGGGTATAACCAGCAATAGCACCAGAGATCATACGATCTGTTGCTTCATTCCAATCAAATGTTTTATCTGACCCTAACGAAGCTGATGTGTATGCTGTTAATTCTTGAAGACCTTCAGTACCTAGCTCACCAAAGCCACCTTTACCTGCTCTAGTTGCTAATCTTTTAATGATTTGTTTCTTTGCTAATTGACCTTTAGCTGCTTTAGCTGCGTCTGCTGTAAAATCTATAAGGCTACGTCTTGTTGCAGCACCTACTATATTTTTAGCTTCTTCTCTAGACACTTGACGTATAGGTTGTCCTACTATTTTTAAACCATTCTTTACTAAGTTATCTACCGCTTCATTAAGAAGCACCTTAGTAGCAATGCCACCTTTAAAAATAAACTGAAGACCAATACGATCAAGAGCACCTTGAAGGATACCAGACGTAGCTGCAACAGCCATGTTCTTTTTGCCTTCCATTTCATTCCAAGTTTGTGCCGCATAAACAGCAGAGGGTGCAGAAAGAGCAGCAGCTGTGGTAACTAAAGAAGATATGCCAGCACCAGCACCTAACGCCCCAGCAGCTGTACCAACTAAAGGTGCTGCTAATGCTGAAGCTCCAGCGATAGCAATGTACGGTATAGACATCATTGTATTGTTAACAACGTAGTCAATACCATCACTAAAACTATCTACATCTTTCCAATCTTGAATACTAGTACCGTACTTTGATAACTCATTACGGTTACGTTGCACACCCAGTCTACCTGCTTCTGCAATGTATTCATTATTTGTAAGCTCACCAAACATATTCTTAATACCAGAAGCTGCCTCGGCTACAGAGATCATAGACTTATCCCAGCTGTCAGACCAAGGGTTTAATGCTTCATTGTTTAGTGTTCTATCGGTAGATCTAGTCTCTACCATGTTTTGATTATAGTAAGCACCAACACCAGCTTCATTTGCTTGTGCTAGTTCTGCTTCATTAGCAGCTATTCTCTTAAGACCAAACTGTTTAAAGCCTTCATTAGCTAGGGCTTCTTCAATCTGACCTCTTGCTTTGTCCCAATCATCAGGATCAACAGCTTCATCTTCCCCAGTATAAAGAAAATCTTTATCTCTTTGAGACTGACCGATACTTGCTATTAGATCTTGTTCTGCATTGGTACGTTCTGATGGGTTAAAGATGCCTTCATATAAAGCCTTGTCAGTAAACGATTCACCGGAGTCATTAGTAAACTCTGCTATAATACGAGAGCCACCATCATCCATTTGGATTTCCCCATTCTCATCAAGAATAGGTTTTGCATTTATGTACCCATTGTTATTCATAAGTTCATAGACAGCATCAGTAGCTGCTTCACCACCTGCTTCTCCAGGTTTAAATTGTCCCTGGATAATCTTATCAACTTCTTGGGCATCAACACCAGAGAGTCTGTATCGCTCTCCGGTGCTGTCGTCAATTACAGTATCAGCATCTAATAGACGAAGGGTAGTTCCCCCTAACGTTCTTGGTGATAGAGGTGATATTGTATCAAACATTGACATGCTTTGTTCTCCTTTAAGATTTTATATTTGCATCACTTGTAAGACGATCACTTAACCAACGCATAAACGGAGAGACCTTTGCTTTCTTAGCCTCAGTAGCCCAGGTTTCCATCATCTTTTCATCTATTGTTATAGTTTTCTTTGAACCTGTAGCAGGATCATCGACTTCATAGGTCTTACCAATAGCAAATTGATCACCAAACTGTCGGATCAAACTAGGTAAAGCTGAAGCATCAGTCTGATCAGGTTTAACAACACCATGAGCACGAGCCGCTGTAAGAAGATCCTTTGAAAGATCTTTAACTTCAAATGAATTAACAGAGTTTCCATCACCCATCTTAAATAAAGACTCTCTTCCTGAAGTTGCTTTAATATAAGCACCATCCATAAACTTACCTATGTTTTCAACCGGAACATCAGGGTTAGCTTTAGCATATGCAACCGCATCTGCGTAAGCCATTTTAGCTGCTTGTCTTGTAGTCGGGCCATCAGCACCAGTTCGGATTTCCCATTCAGCAATATCCATAGAGGCAGAATAAGGATCAAGTTTTGTAGGTTTACTAGACTTATCATTAACACCGTCATCATTTGTGGTTAGTTGTCTTTCCATAAGACCTTCTAATTGTTTCTGATAACCTACAGCATTTTTAGCTTGCCTATCTTTAAACTCTTGCGTAGTTGGAACCATAGACCTATCATCTGTAAACTGTGCACTGTTTATAGGAGTTTTTTTATCTCTTCTAAGAAGAACTATACGGGTGTTGCCTTGACCATCTGTAATAGTAAATGGTGCAGCTTCAACTTTTATTAGCTTACCCCCAGGAGTCTTATCATAGAATGATTTATACTCTGAGTTTTGTTTCATTGTAGTTGCAGCAGTTTTAGGTATAAGAAGTGTTGGATCACCACGCATTGCTTTAGGGTCCCAAGATTCTCTATAAGATTTAACAGATTCTTTAGTGTTAGTTTTTGCAGAATCAAAGACTCTTTGACTGTGCGTTTTATAAGCAGCATCATGCGTAGCCATTTCTGCTTTTGAAAGGCTTTCTCTCCACTGTTGTTTTCTTAAATCTGCTGATGCCTTAAGAGTTCTTTCTTCTTGAGCAAGTTTTGTTTCAAGAGTTCTGGTTTCTTTATCCTTTGCTCTTTCTACAGCACGATCTTCAGCACGAATAGTTGCCTTTTCTTGTCGGTCTTCTAAATCTATTCTTTCTTTTAGTTTATTTGCTGCAGCTTCTTTAGCATCAATACGTTCTATATATTGTTTAGCAGCAAAGTTCATAGATCCATTATGAGAACCTCCCATAATACGAGAACCAAGATACATAATAGCCATACGTTGAAGCTCACCTTTATCAAACAAATTTCCAAAGATGTTTTGCATCATGCCTTCAACTTTACCAACATCTTCTTCAGTGCCTTTTTCAGCACCTGCTTTTTCTGCATCCTCTGCTGTTTGACCATCAGTGGTCCCATCATCAGGTAAAGCATCATCGTCTTCTACAATTGCTTTAGCAATGTTCTTAGCGTCTTGTTCGTTTTTAGTAGACCCATCTCCTCCAGGATAATCCTTTTTAAGATTAGGCTTAGGTGGTTCGTCCATACTAGGAACACTTCCTTCCATATCAGCTGGGTTTTCACCCATATCAACTGCATTGTTTGGAGGTGTTTCGTTTTCACCCATAGGGTCAACCATACCAAGTAAAACTTCATCAGCTTCTGCTGATTGATCTAAGTCTTCATCTTCAGTACCAGCAAGTTGTAATCCAGAGTCAATTACTTTTTGTTGTTCAACACCCTGATCTATATCTTCATCTTCTACAACTACTTGTTTACCTAAATCATTAAGTTTTTTATTTATTGCATTAACAACTACAGGATCAGTTTCTTGTTCTTTTATTGTTTCTAATCCAATTGCTTTTTTTGTATCAGCAATTGCTTTTTCTTGATTAAGCATTAAAGTTTCACTATCTGTCCCGTCTCTTATGTCTTTTTGATAGTCTTGATATGCATCGTTTTGTTTAACAGCTTGATTATATTCAGACATTAACGCATTATATCTTTCACGACTTAAGGTTCCTGATATAAGACGATCATTTAATGTATTAGGTATACTTGGATCAACTCTATTAGGGTTAACAGGTTGTGGGTTACCTAAAGAATCATAAGTTACATTACCATAGTTTTTCTTTGGACCATATTGTGAACCCGCAGATCTATTTTTACCTTGCATTTTATCAGAACGCATGTACTCAGGCATAGCTTTTAATTGTTCAGCATCCTGATCTATGTCTTCATCCTCAAGTTCTACTACAGAAGGAGGAACTGGAGGTGCTTTAGGCATATCAGGAACACTGGCAAATTCATTTGCTCTATCAATATCCCCTTGTGTTGCAACAGGATCACCAACTAAAGGTGAACCTTCTTGATTGTTTAGATTAGCCGCTTGAAGAGAACTTGCTGGATCTTTAGCTAACTGTCCATTATCTTTAATACGATACCACTCATCTCCTACTTTTTTATAGTTGTCTGTTTTTCCAAACTTATTAAGACTACGTATAACAGGTTTAGCTGGAGGTGGTGTAGGTGTTTTAACTTTACTAATCACTGACTCTTCAAGAAGTGGTGTTTCATAAGGTAAACTAAACAAACTTAATTCTTTTGCTCTACGGTTTTCTAATCCTGGGATTACTTTACCGTTAGCCATACGAAACTCTGCAGCTTCTTTCTTAAAGGACTCAAAGTCACCCGCATTAAGTGCAGCACGTGCTTTACTGTTTTCAAACTGTGGACCACCAATGTTATACAACAAAGATTTAACAGCAGCTTGTTGATTAGGATTAAGATCTACAGTAACTAAATTATTATAATCTTTTTCAGAAACAGCAGCTTCTTCTAGTAATCTTTTATCAGCGGTATCTTGATCTATAGTGTCACCCATTTTAACACCTTTAGTAAACCCATAACCAATTGTTGGTATACCTGCAGAGTCAAGATAAGCTTCATTACGAAACCCTTCTGTGTCTTTTAACAAATTTAAATAAGATTGATTTGAAGTTGTTGGAGTCATTGATTTTATATCAGGAGCACTTACAGGAACAGGTGGAGCACCTTTATTCATATTTTGTAATTGATTAATACGTTGAACACGAGGATCGTCTAGAGGGTTTAAGGGTTTTTTAGTTTCAGTTTTATTAGAAAACATATTTAGTAGACTGTCAAAGAAACCACCACTGCCTTCTGCAAGATACACAGGTCCACCATTAGCTTCATACTGTGGTATTGTACCGCCCTGTTGTGCTTGTATAGCACGACCTGCGTTATTCATTTGTTCTATTTGTGGTTCAAACATCCGAGTAGCTTCAGCATTCATGACAAACTCACCAGGGGTTAACCATGCTGGAACAGTATCAGTACCCTTAGGACTCCCAGGATGTTTAGGAATACTCTGCATTTCTGGGACACCCATGTTATCGTCTGACTCATAGAAGTCATAGGATGTCATGTTTCCATATCTGTCCTTCTGAGTAAAGCTTTTGAGTTTCATTAACCTCTCCTTAGTTACCAGCTATTTATCCATAAGCATTGCTAATGGGCTTACCATTTTTAATAAATCTTCAGGTTTTTTATTTTTATCCATAAGCATTGCAACAGGGCTTGTCATTTTAAATAAGCCACCCATGTTTGCATATACTGGAATATTGTTTTTTTCAACTTTACCACCTTTATCAAATAAACCAAATGCTTTACCAGCAAGTGCGCCAATTGCTAAAGGTGCTAATGGGCTTGCCATCATAGCTGCTAGTGGGCCTGCGCCAGCAGTAACAGCTGCGGGAGCTACTGTAGATGCAACCACAGGTGCTGTTGTAGCAGCTACTGTAGGAGCTACTGTGGATGTAACTGCAGGTGCTACTGCAGGAGCTATAGATCCAGACATCACAGGACCTGTAAGCTCAGCTGGAAGAACAGCAGGAGAAAAAGCACCACTCATACCACCCCCTGGTCCAATATTAGCTGAGGCAAAAGGTGCAGATGTAAATGAGGATGCGGGTGCAGTAGCAGGTGCAGGTGAAGTAAATCCTTTCCACATTTCTTTTGCTTTAGTTTTTAATGGATCAAAGATATTTTCTTTAAACAAACCCTCACCTTTCTCCATACCCTCTGACATTGCTTTTTGTTTAATCATATCTGTTACAGACGTTTCTTCAGAGGCTATTGGTTGCTGTTGGGGTTTATACAATGGGCCTTGTCTTGGATCACGCATCGCCATATCTTTTGGTTGTGCTAATTGAATAGGCATTATTTGCCTCCTCCTTGTTTAGTACTAACTTGTTTTTGTGGAGCATTACTAAGATAACCAAAATATCTTGATGCTGCCGTATCAGGTGCATCTAAACGTTGTTGTGCATACGCTTGCTTAGTAGAACCTACTTCTCCTAACCCAGAAATACCACGTTCTATTGTATTTTGACGATCTTTTTGTAATGCTAAAGAACGATCAGCTACTGCGCCCATCATTGCCCTTTCACCACGGGCAGAGCCAAGACCTCCTGCGGCAGCTGATTGACCAACAGAAGTACCCATAAGGTTTTGAAGATCACGTTGCCTAGCAGCATCAGTGTTATATGCTCCTGTTCCTGCCATTGCATCTTCAGCTGCTTTTTTTTGGGCGTCTAAAGCTGCAGTTTGTTCATCTGTCATTGCAGCTACAATTGCATCTGCTCCACCTTCTACATCTGCTTCGTACTTACTAGTAACATCTGAAAGTACTCTTTCAAGATACGGTTTAAATTCGTCATCAATACCACTTGTAGTAGTAGTGGTACCACCCCCACCACCTTTATACACTGTGCGCGCACCAAAAGGCGCGTAAGCATCTCCGGTGAGTCTACTCATTAAAATCATTTACTTCTCCTGTATCACGCCTCTAACTGAAACGTGTAGTGCCGCATTATAGCGGTGTTGCAAGAAACGACCATAATCAAAGGCTTCTTGCTCGCCCATGATTGAGTCGGAACGCCATTGTTTGCCACCATGTTCTTTAGTGTGTGCAATCATAGCATCGAATAGACGATAGATAGTATAAGCATTATTATGGTCATGATCCACAATACAATCTTTAACATCCATTATATATTCGTTATTGTAATAGTTAATAAACGATTCAGCAGAAAGAAAACCCCTTAGCGTTCCATCAATATAGTCACCTATAACAAGTGCATGAGGGGTTGTCTTTTGTTTTTCTATTAACTCAAGAAAATATTTTATCCATACCGCTTCATTACGAGAGTATCCAAAATGATATTCATTATCTTGAGTTGACTTGTTCATAAGCTGAATAGCTTCTAATACATTATTGTCCTCTAGTTTTTTTATCATATTTAACTTGGCTTTGTAGGCCAATCCTCTGGTTCTAAATAAGGCCAATTACTGTGCGTAGGAAGGTCTCTTAACTGTTGACGATACGTTTGCCACTCTACTAGTGTCCCTGGAAAAGTAGCATCAGCTATTTGTGTATAATCAGATTGAGTAAGATAAACATTACGTTTATTTATTTGTCTAGCTGCATAAGAACTTTCTAATTCATATGTAGTATTGGTATCAGGATCATAAGTTGTATCAAATGTTTCTGGAGTAATCCCTAACACAATGGTTTCGCTAGCTACTATGAGTCCTTCACAATAACCATGCCCCATAATATTATTATCTTTATCTATTTCTAAATAATAAGTCATTATGATGGTCTCCTTACTTCAGTAATTGAACCTTGTCCAGAATCACCGAGAGTTAAATCACCTCCTCTACTCCAACAAAATATGTAATTAGTGTTTCTAGTTACATTAATATTATCTCCGGTTGTGGAGGTAGTAAAAGCAGTTGCATTACCGTTTGAATTAGATGTAATAGAACCTAAACTAATACAAAGAGCATTACTATTACTTGATCCGGCAGCTTGAGGTAGGGTAGCATTACTGTAAATTGCTGAACCTTCAGTGCCAAGGAATGAGTTATCTATTACTTTAAACACGCCTACTCTAATATTAGCAGCTTCAGAAATAGTTGTAGCTGTTGCTGCGTAAGTAATATCAGTAGAAAAGTCAGGACTGTCTGTTGTGTTTAATCGAAGAAATTCTTTCCAAAAATAATCTGTATATCCTCCTGTAGAGTTAGACCTACTTCCAGATTTACTTTGAAGTGTTACACCAATATCTAAGTTTTTAGCTTGAATACTACCGTTAATACGAATGTTAGCTACATCAAGTGTTCCTGAATTAATAACTGATCTATCATTATCAAAAGAATAACCTTCAGTTCCGGGTGAAACAACATTACTAGCAGCTAATGTTACTGCTGATGAAGCCGGAGTGCCTGTTGCTGTTCCAACTAATGTTCTTAACTGTACATAAGCTGTGTTAGCATCTTCAGGTAAATAGCCTGCTGTCCATACTGTAAATACTGCATAATTACTAGCATTCCTAGTAATAGTTAGCTGTTGACCTCGACCTAACTGACTTATAATTTCAGTTTGAGCAGCAGTAGCAGCTCTTATTTTTAAAACTACATGAACAGTATTACTTACAGGATCTAAATAATTATTCCATGTTGTAGCCGCAATGTTAGTTGCATTATTACCAAACCCATTTCTTAATCCCCAAGTATTAGCTGCAAAAACACCTGTTGCAGATGAATAAGTACTTAGTGTTTGTGATAAAGAATTAAAAGCACCATCAAAGTTAGCACTTTCAAGTGCGCCTCTAGCTGTTATGTTTCCAAATTCAGCATTACCACTAGCTCTTTGTATTTGCCAACCAGCATTACCTGCTACATAGTTATCAGACTGTATATTAGTTCCAAAGTTTACTGAGGCTACAGGAGCATTAAACGTAACTGTAGCTGTTGATGCACCTGCAGCTTTAGTAACCCTATAACGAGCAGACCAAAACAAAGCAGTTGTACTAGTTATATTTACAACAACAGGTTGTGTTTGCCAACCACTACTTAAGTTTACAAAAACTCCAGAAGAAAGATTATAATCACTTGCGCTAGGAGTTCCTGGAGCAGAAGCTTGTGCTGTAGTATAATATATTAATCCGCTTTCTAACTCTGTTCCATTAACACCATTAGTTCCATTCGTACCGTTCGTACCATTAGTGCCGTTATTTCCATCAGTTCTTTGAGCAAAAATAACAGGAGTTCCAAAAGTTACACTAGCAGAAGTTTCAATAGCTGAACCACTAGCAATACCTGAAGCTCTATAAACTATGTCTCCATTACTTACTATTGAAGGAAGAGTTGTAGACCAGTTTGTAGGTGGCGTAAGAGTGTTAGTCGCAAAGTTATAAGTGCTAGTTGATAAACCTGTATTATTATTTAATCTATATACTGCTACTTCAACAACTGCTTCACCTTCTATTCTAAACGGTGTTGTCCATGTAAAGTTAGTTGCGCCGACAGTTTTAATACCTGATGACGCCCACAGTAAATTTGTTCCAACAGCAGAAGCTGCACTGTCATACCATCCAGTAGGTACTCCAGAAGACGCTGAAGGTGTTGCAGGTGCATTAGCTGAACGTCTAAATATAATATTGCTTGAAGCGCCTGTAGCGCCATCAGTCCTTTGAGCAAAAATAACGGCGCTGCCAAAACTCACAGTAGCCGAAGTTTCTAATGAAGAACCGGAAGCAATACCTGAAGCTCTATAAACAATATCACCATTATTAGCTAACGCAGGAGCATTAATAGACCAGCCAGTAGGCGGTGTTAACGTATTTGTTACAAAGTTATAAGTACTACTTGCTAACCCTGCATTACTATTAAGTCTATAAATAGCTACCTCAGTAACTGCTTCTCCTTCAATTTGAAAAGGAGTTGTCCATGTAAAGTTAGTTGCACCTATAGCTTTAGTTCCACTAGCTGCCCATAAAACATCTGTTCCGGTAGCACCTGAGGCACTATCATACCATCCTGTAGGTACTCCTGCTGAAGCAGAAGGTGTAGAGGGTGCCGTTGCGGAACGTCTAAATATAATATTTGTAGATGCACCAGTCAATCCGTCTGTTCGTTGTGCAAAAATAACAGCACTACCATAAGCTACAGTGGCAGAAGTTTCTAAAGCAGAACCACTAACAATACCAGAAGCCCTATATATTACATCACCGCTACTTGATAAAGCAGGTACACTAGTTGACCATCCTGTAGGTGGTGTAAGAGTGTTTGTTACAAAGTTATATGTGCTATTTGCTAACCCTGCGTTGCTATTAAGTCTATAAATAGCTACTTCTGCAACTGCCTTACCTTCAATTTGGAAAGGAGTTGTCCAAGTAAAAGTACTTGAGCCTACTGCTTTAGTTCCGCTAGCTGCCCATAATAAATCAGTACCAGCTGCACTGGATGCGCTGCTATACCATCCTGAAGGTGTCCCCGCAGACGCTGAAGGCGTTGCTGGTTGTGTAGCAGATCTTTGAAAAATAATATCAGTAGAAGCACCAGTAAGGCCGTTAGTGCCATTAGTACCATTAGTGCCATTTTCTACCATCTTTACAGGTTGTGACCAAGTAAGGCTACTGTCAGTGCCAGTAGAGCCTGTAATAACCGCAATAGCAGTACAAATGTAAACTGGATTTGTCCCCCCAGGTATTGCTGCAGACCATACTTCAGAGGCTGGGCTTCCTGTTGGAGGTGTTAATGTCGTTGTATTAAAATTATATGATCCACCAGAAGGTTGACTTGGTGTTGTTGCTAGTCTAATAAAAGCTTCACATACAAAAGAACTATCTCCGTTAACTGTAAAAATAGTAGGAGTAGACCAACTAGCAAATGGTATAATTTCTTTCTCAGTGTTAGCAGAAATATTAACTACAGTTACCCATAAGTAATTACCGTTAGCAGTTCCCGGAGGACTAAGCTGCCAATTAGCAGTTCCAAAAGGAGCCGAAGGAGAATATGTTATATTTTTATAATCATAAGTAATATCAATGTTTACAGCTGCAGGAGCAGTCGGTGTGTTTGTTCTAGTGTATAAGTAAATAGTAGCTGCGCTAAGACCATTCAAACTAACATTAGCTGCTGGCGCTGCTGCATTAATACTTGGAGCAAGCAATCCTTTATTAATGGCTTCAGTAACTTGATTCGCCCAAGAATCTTGTGGGCTATCCCCAGAAACGGGTGGACGAATAATACTCATTATCTAGTTCCTCCTTTAAGGATCTCATATTGTAAGCCTGAAAGATTCCAACTGTTAGTGCTTGTTTCGGTAAGTTTATAATTAATAAATCTTCCTGATTCTCTAACATCTATTTTATAGTCATCATTAACAACAAAAATATTAGACACCCCTGTAGTGGGGCTTAAGTCTTGTCCTGGCCTATTAGTGCCTAAAACATTTACAGTAAGCGATGCACCTGAACCTTCTATTTTCATAGCAATAGATGCAAGTGTTTCAGTATCAAACTCTGGACTCATAGCTAACCGTCTACGTTCTATATAAGACTCATACGCTGCGCTTGCTACGTTTGTATAAGTTTTATCAGCATACATTATTTCAGTTCCATAAGAAAAAATAGGAACTAAATCATTAGGGTTTTCATCGTAAGGAGCAATATCTCCTGATACAATAGTATTTGTAATACGCCGAATAGTCCATGTATTATTACGATAATTCCAACACAACACTTCATTAATTGTAGTACTAGTTCCTTTTGGATAACAAAACCAAATTTCATCTTTAGCTTGATATCGTAAAACAAATAGCTTTTGTTCTACAGCTTTATTAAGATTATCAAAAAAGTATTTTCTTACACGAGTATCTGACACTGATTTAATAGAAGCAGGATGACCTTCAAAAATATAAATGTCATTACTACCAACAACAATATGCCTTCCATCATACTCTTGGACTGCTTCTAACGTTTGTGCGCCATAGCTATCTGTTACTGTAGAAATAGAAAAAGGGATAAGAGAACTTCCTGTTTGTTCTAATGAATGTATAGAGCTATTAGTATAAATGTACATGCGTCCTTGAAGTTCAGCCATGTCTTGTACAGTTCCAGTTGAAGATAAAGTAAACTCATCTGCTGTGTTTACACCTGCTGCAAAAGGATTCCAATTAGCTGGCATAGCTCCTGGAGCAGCAACATCAGATGTTCTAATAACACCCGCAAGTCTACGAAGAATTGTTGTATTTGAGCTGTCAAATTCTGTGAGATTACCTGCTACTAATAAGTTTTTGTAAGCCCGAATAACTCCACACCTTACTTTTACAACATTACTAGATCTCACTTTACAGATAACAGTATCACCACTTAAAACCATAGCTGAATTAGGAGTTATTATTGTTGTATTTGTATTAGAATCTACCGAACAAGTAAATGTTGTTTGGTTTTGACCAGCTGCATTAGCTGAATTACTACCTGTGGTTGTAAACTTAGCAAAGTTTCTAATTGTCCCTGTTTCACTATTAATAATAGTACAAGTAACTTCTTTTTTAGTAAAGTTTACAAGCTGTCCTAAATCAAAATCTAATGTTTGATTAGCAGAATCCCATATAGTAGAAATAACTTCTTCATTAGAATAGTAAGAATCCCATCCCGGAATATCATACATATCTAGATTAGCTATATTAGTATTTCCAGCAACATCTTGTACATATAATGGTTTTTCAATTCCATTATTAATAATAAAACTAAACCCACCGTTAAATAATGTATGTTGCCACACACCACCTTCTGGAATATTATTTTTTAAAACCTTAATAGTTTGATTACCATCATTTTTAATTGCTGTTATTTTATCTACTGAACCGTTATTAGTTACTACAATATAATATCCTGTTCCTGCAGCTAAGTTAGGGTTATCCCAAAATGCTACATACAAAATAGAGTCGGTAAAGGGGGTTGCTATCGCCTCTTCACCTTCCATTTTTCTTACAGCCCCATCTCTAAAACGAACATTTAAACAATCTGTAAATATGTTTTCAGCTAAAGAGACTGCAGGCATGTCAACTACTACGCCAGCCGAAGCTATATCATTAATCGGTATTATTTGACTTGCCATTTATTTCTCCATTAAGCACACTCTTTTTGGCCTGTAAGCGGGTCGATGAAGCAAGCCTCAACCTTTCCCTCTTCTTTAACCACTTCCTCATTTTTGCCAGATATCGTCTCTTCCTCTTCCACGGTTTCGTTAAAGATACCAAACCGTTTTCCACTGATCCTGAACGTAGTGCATCCCTTCGCCCCGCCCTTCCAGGCATCAACATACACTTGTTTAAAATCTTCATATGACACATCATCTCCTACATTACAAGTTTTAGAACATGCTGAGTCAATATAATGTTGAGACAACAGCAATACCGCTAAGTGATCTTGAACTGAAATATCAGATGATGTCCTCCCTGCTACCCCTCTAGAATAAGCATAGTCTTCTACACGCTCTACACGAGGCCCTTCAAATGTTTGAATAGTACGATCATAGTAATGACTAAATACAGGCTCTATCCCACCAGTGACATTATCTGCCACAAGGCTGATAGTACCAGTAGGAGCAATACTAGTGAGGTGGCTGTTGCGTATGCCATATTCTCTAATCTCCTTTTTAACAGATGCAGGTAAAGTACGTACAAAGTTAGATTTTAAATACTCTGGACGATACATAGGGAATGCACCTTTTTCTTTTGCTAACAAAGCAGATGCTTTATAACAATTATCTCTTAAACAAGCAAAGACTTTTTCAGTCCAGTTAAGAAAATCAGGAGAGGCGTAAGGGTATCCTAGAAGCTCACCAGCGTTAGCTAAGGCAGTAACACCTAGCCCCATACGTCTTTTGTCTTTAGCCTCATCAGACTGTTCTTTTAGTGGGTATATAGTACGATCAATAATATTATCCATCGCACGTACTACATGTGGAATGTCTTTCTTAAACTGTGTAAAATTAAATGTATAGTTACCAGCACTCTTATCAAGATACCTTACTAAATTAAAAGAACCTAGTAGACATGCTCCTTGCGGAGGCAACGGCTGTTCTCCACATGGGTTTGTGGCTTCAATGGTTTCACAGTACCATAAGTTATTCATCTCTTGTATACGGTCAATAAACAAAACCCCTGGCTCTGCCCAATCCCATGTCGAGTTCATTATCTCATCCCATACCATTTGGGCTGATAAAGTGCCACGCACAACACCATCAAACAAAAGCTCGTAGTCGGTATCGTTATCCAAAGCTTCCATAAAGGCATCTGTAATCCCAACGGAGATATTAAAGCCGGTGAGTTTATCACTGTTACGTTTAGCACGAATAAAGTCGAGTATGTCAGGATGGTCAATACGAAGGACACCCATTTGTGCTCCTCTCCTGTGACCGCTAGAAGCAATTGTTTGACACACTGCATCAAAGATTCCCATAAAAGAAACAGGACCAGAAGACTGAGAGTCGAGAGAGTTAATATGATCGCCCCGTGGTCGTAATCTACTAAAATCATATCCAATACCACCACCTTTACGCATAGTCTCTGCAGCTTCTGCAGCACGTTTCATTATAGATTTCATGTTATCTTCAATAACACCACTAACAAAACAATTAAAAGCTGTAGTAATACGCCTACTGCCCATAGCATTTTGGACTCTACCTGCTGGGAGAAACCTCATGTTTCCAAAGATGTCTTCTAGTTCTAATTGATGCTCGGGGGTATCATTAAGTGCCCCTGCCATACGTTTTATTTTATCATCAAAAGACTCACCGTCTTGACGATACTTCATTGCATCAATCTCTTCGGAAATAGATGTGATTGGTCCAGCGTACTCTATATTTCTCATGGTGTTATTACCTCTTATTTGAATAGATTTTTCCTATAAGGGGTATATACTATTTAACTGCTCTCATCCTTTGTACAAGACGATCAGCGCGATTTGTTACTTGTTGATACCATTTACTGTCAACCATTTCTACTGCAGCCCTATGCCAATCCCCAACATCTATTGCTGCTTTCATCCCCACAAACGTACTAAGCCTAGGTCGGCCCATATTAAACATCATGTTAGCAATAATTAATTGGACTTCTTCAGGCAAAATGCTAAAGTTGGGGTATAGGAGTGTGCACTCCGATAGCACTGTTTCGACATCACTAGCGAAGCACTCATTAACTCTATCTTCTGAGACTGAAGTTCCAACTGGTAGTCCATACTCAGGGTCGCTACTAAGAATAAGATGACCAATACCATGTGTATAGAGGTTGAGATGATCAAGATAGATTTCATACCTACAACCCTCGTCAGCTTTTAGTTCTTCTCTAAGTTTATCTATATTCATTTTGTTAGCCCCTGTTTCTTTTCATAGCTACGTAAACCACCAATCCCCAACATACCGCCTAGGACGGGCAACAACGTGCTCATATCAAACTCAGGTAGGGTAGGTAGCTCAGTGCCTGTTAAGGCTACTACAAAGAGCAGGATGGGCTGTAAAACAAAGTGGTAGGCAAAAGCAGAGGCACAGACCCACCCAACTGCTGGTCTCCAGCCACCTTTAAATATAGAGCCTGAAGCAGCTTCTGCTTTATTAATCTCTAGCTGAGCAAGTAATGCTTCCTGGGCATGTTTTTCGCCCATTGTAGCTAACTCATGTGCTATCCTAGCTTTTTCATCAGCATCAGGAATAAATTTATCTAGTAATCCTGTTACTGGCCCTATTAATGCAGATATCATGTTGCTATCTCCGGTACTTTTATTTCATTAAAAATACATTTATACGCTTGTGGTACATGATCAGGCATTTCTAGTATTGCTTCACGCATTTCTATTGAACGAGTTACACATTGTTGTCTTGTTTCATATGGACCTCTAGTGTCAGATAACGGAAAACAATTACCGGGATCTGATGCTAAACAGACTAATACTAATACTTCAAACATTTTACTCTCCTCAAATAATACTTATAAATATAACTATAGCAACAATTACAATAAAAGTTACAGCAACTACTATCATTATATTTTCAAATAATTCTTCTACTTCTTTAGCTTTATGAAGCTTTGCTTGTCTTGCTTTTGCTTCTAGCTCTCTTTGTTCTTTCATACGTTTAGCTCTTTCGTCTACAATTGTTTTCCACGTTCCATGTCCAAACCTCATGTCTACTAACGAAGCTACTTCTTGCAACTTTTCTGCTGCTAGCCGAGCGTCAATAATTTCAGAAGCAACACCTCCAATGCCTCCAAAGTTATCAACACCTGACTTTTGATTTCTTTTTTGTTGTACTTGTTTCTCGCCCTCAAACAATTTATCTATATGCCCAGCTATTTCGCCAATGTCATTACAAGTACCAATCATACTTTTAATGCCATCTACAGCGCCTTTAACTAAGGCTATACCTGCCATTGTTTCTGCGATCATGTTAACCTCACATTTTCATTAAGAGAGAGGATGCTAAGCCAACAACTATTACCGTTGACCCCATTATCATTGCTTCTAAGCGCCATAAACGTTTATCTAAGCCAGAAAGTTTATCTTCTACAGAGGCATAGCGAACTGCGCATTCTTTTTCGTGTGCTTCTAGTTCTAATGCAACGCGAAGTTCAGGTGTAACTTCTTGAGATACTTTCATTATGCAGCAATAGCAGCGTTCCCTGCGGTAATAGCTGCGTTAAGCGGAGACATATCTTCTGTTGTCCAATAAGTTTGAGGCACCATAATTTCTAAGTGTTCTACGTTACGCTCTAAAACAGTTTCATCATCTGTATAATTATCAGGTGCAGCAATAACCGCATTAATTAAATTTACGCTATCCATACACGCACTATAATGTTGTGCAATTTCTTCGGCTGTAAGTGTGTCAGACATTATGCTGCCTCCTCTTCGGTTTTATCTTCTAAAGCATTTACTAGACGCTCTGCAAATGCTTCACGACCAATAACAAGTTGATCAAGGTTAAATTGTGTACTACCAATTTTACGATCTAAATCATTAACATGGTTTAATAGTATTTTTTGATTATCTGTCATTTCATCAATGTTGTATTCTTTGTCGTTAACAGTAATGACGTTTGTTTTTTTCTCTGTCATTTTAGTCTCCTTATTTAATTTGAGCTTCAAGCTCATTTACTTTAGCAGACAAATCTTTAATTGCCTGCACTAACACTGGAACCAACTTACCATAAGCTGCTTCTAGTTTTTCTGGATTTTCATCATAGACTAATCCGGGAATATTTACTCCAGTATCTTGCTGTACTTGTTGCAAGTCTTGAGCAATAAAACCAGTGTCTTCTACATCAATCTTACCACCATCACGCATGTTCCAAGTGAACGATACTGGATTTAAGTGTTCTACAAAATCAAGCCCAGCTTGTAGTGGTGCTATGTCTGTTTTATCACGAGCATCTGATAACGCTGTAATAGACGTAACTTGGCAACGGAGTGTAGCAATACTACTATTACCAAGAGTTACTTGATTAGACACTGTTGCAGAAGAAGGATTTGAGCCAAAACCAATAGAAATGTCATTAGACCCAGTTGTTAAAGATGTAGCTGCGTTGTCACCAAGCAATGTATTTTGTAAGCCAGTTGTTATACTATATCCGGCATATCTTCCTACTGCAACGTTGGCATTGCCTGTATTAGCAGTCGAAGAATTACTTCCCAGCAAAGCTTGTTGTCCAATAGCTACATTACCAGATACTGCTGGAGCTATGTTTTTTCCTGCTTCATCACCTATTAAAATATTATCAGTTCCGCTTGAAAGATAAAACGGACCGCCAGTACCAAGTATAATGTTGTGTGAGCCTGTAGTAAATCCGGCCATATTAGTGCCATCATTTACAAGAATAATATTTTCACTACCTGTTGTTATAGTATACGCAGACCGACTTCCTACTAAAATATTCTTTCCGCCTGTAGTAAGATTTTGACCAGCAGTAAAACCAACAGCTACGTTAGTAGTGCCGGTTGTTACATTCCTAAGAGACCTATATCCAACTGCAACATTATTGGCTGCGGAAGTATAATTCTCCATAGCCTTTTCGCCTACAGCGGTATTACCATCTCC
>Ga0209535_1000614_pt1 | contig 25006 bp, 18 predicted proteins | sample LinPmetageLP28_FD_184041 | JGI IMG/M metagenome (GOLD analysis project Ga0209535, IMG submission 184041) | Marine viral communities from the Pacific Ocean - LP-28 (SPAdes) (version 2) | ecosystem: Environmental > Aquatic > Marine > Oceanic | place: Pacific Ocean | collected 2009-08-22
CTTTATCACCAGAATGGACTGCTGATACTGGTTTAGATACAGGTGTACCTGGAACTATAAGCGTACAAGTAAATAACCCACTAGGTCATGCTTTATATACTGATTACATAAGTAAGTTATTAGTAGCGCCTAGCACCACAGTATTAAACACTATTTTTGCAACATCAGCAACACCGTCAGGTTATGTACCATTTGAAGTAGATCCTTCTGGTGGAAATATAGATTGTTTGAGTAGAATTTATAAATCTAGCCAAAGTATAACTAGTAATCCTACTTGGGGAACTGCTAAATTTATAAATGATGGAAAGGTGTTACCACCTATGACATGGGCTATGTTTGTCTATGATAAATGTAAGATAGTTGGTAAAGAAGCTCCTAAGTGGACTATCTCTAATACTACTAACTCATCCGTAGCTGATATATATTTTGAAAGCAAGTATCTAACATATCTTTTTAAAGACCCAGGAAAGTATATGATAACATTAGAACTTACTGATACGAATGGGAATAAATATAAAAAAGGTAGAAATATCTTAAATATAAAAGAGATAGAAATATCTCAACAAATTTAAAACAAATAATAAAATGGCAATCAGCGTAACAGAAATTTTAGGAACCGATTCTTTATCAGGATCGAGGTTAGTTATTAATGATAACTTTAATGTTCTTGCTAGTGAAATTAATGCAATGGAAGTATATTTTGCTCCAACTGCAGGTACGATCACTAATTTAAACAATCTTTCAACTGAAGCATTAAGAGTAGGTTTAAGCACTATTTTACTTGATATTAATGCTAGTACTTTTGATATTCTTACGAATGTTAAAATGACTGGTAATTTAAATATGACAGGTGGTGGTGTATTTAGAAATGACACAAACCCATCAACCCTTAATGATACTTTAGCAGGAGGTGTGGCTATTGAAGTAGGAACTACTACAGCAATTCCACCTTATACAATTAATAGGTGTGGAAATACAGATATTACAACTGCATTAGATATAACATTATATAGTGGAGTAATAGGACAAGAGATATTCTTTATATGTACCGAAGGAAGTGGTGATGTTATAATATCAGGTTATTTAGGTAATATGGTAACTACCGGTACATTGGACAAAATTACTTTAAATGCAGTAGGTGAAAGTGTACATCTTTTAGCAATTGACAATGGATCAAACATTCCTGTTTGGTTTATCGTTGGTGGGACAGGGTATACTATATCATAATTAATTAAAGAAAAAACTATACATGGCAACAACGCCCTTAATCAGAACTCCACAAGCAGATGGGGGAACATTTTACACGTTCTCTTCTTCTGCTAAAGACTTATCTAGAACTCTCAATAATGATGAGCTTAAATTAGTCTTTTCTAAATTTGTGCTTCTTAATCTACCAGACATGGATAGATTAGATCCAACTACATTTAGTGAGTATCAAAACTATATGCAGTTTGATACTATAGATGGTGCAATTTGGAGCGGTGGTTTAAAAGGTGATCCTAATGTTAATTTTACTGAAAGTCTTCAAAACTACGCGCTGAATTTAGAAGAACTTATAATTAGTGATTCAACATATGATAATACTACAAACCTAACTGTTACTGAAAGAGTATTCTTTAAATGGCTTAAAGAAACTGGGGCAATGAGATTTAGAGAAGCTACTGTTTTAGAAAAAGCAGGTGGAATAACAGAACCTAGATTTGTTGAGGAAGATGAAATGACTGCAGGTACGCGACAGTACAGAAGAGTAGTTAGATATATCGGTGAAATTGATATTGTAAATAATGTAGATAAAGCCGGAGAGGCATATACTGAATTGTATATTAATGTACCGACAGAGGTAGGTAGAACTCCTACTATCCTCTTTAATTCAATTTCTGATACGAATTATCAACCGTCATTAAAAATACAAGGTACAAGTGAGTATATAATGGGAAGAAACACTGCGACGGTACACCCGCAAGGTTTAGATATTTTAGCTTGGTATGATTATGATCAACCTTTAGAAGGTGGTGGCCCTGCAGGTTATACTGATCCTAATGCAAACTGGATGGATGAATCAACCCCTCCTAATACCGTTGATGCTTACTTCACAGAACCAAATTCATTTACAAGTGTTCTTAATGCTAATATCAGAAAATACAAAGCAGATTATGATAACCCTCCTGGGTTTAATGATTCTGCTTATGTAAGAAGTGAATTAGATGGTATTAGTGTAGATTTTAATGCTAATGACTATCAACAAATTGTACAAGATCCAACAATAAGTACTATCCCGCAATTTAATGGAACTGACTTAGCTGAATCATTTGAATTTAATGCAGTCCTAGTTTATTATGACATGGTAGACTTAAGTGATTCAAGTAAAACTAAAACAAACTTATACGGTATCTTAATCTTAGATAATATAACACCCACAACAGATGGTGGTTATATTCAAAGATATCCAAAATATAAACCTAATCTTACGACTGGGCAAAACGGTAACAGTTATGGATTTAAAATTAATCTAAGGTTTGATGCATCACCAGGAACTGCTGGTATTGATACTATTGTAAATGATTATAATACATTCTCAATGGGATTGTTTTCAGATGCATCGGCTCAACTACAGGCATCTGCTCAAATATTCCAAAGACAACAATTGGAAATAGCTGATATTGAATTAAGACTAGCTGCTGTAGAAAATACTCTTAACTCTGTTAGTACATCTGCATTTTTGCAAACTCAGATTAATAACCTACAGTCGCAAATTGATAATGCCTCTCTTGCATTTGCAAGTAGTACTACATTACTAGATTTGATTGCTAAAAACTCTGATGAAATACAGGCATTGGCAAATGGTGAAGTTGCTACTACTTTACAATATAATACAGAGGTAGTTAGGCAAGGTACAGGAATTACAGTTAATACAAATACACCTAACCAAATACATATTTCTAATAATGTCCAGGCCTATAATTTAATGGTAACAATAGATAGTAATGATGTTCAAATCACAACTACTAATCCACTAAACTTAAATGTAGTAAACCCTAGTGTATTTGTAGATTTAGGTACTTATACAAATATGCTAAGATTAGATACGATTAATCAAGCAAATGGTGACTTAGACATTTATATAGATGATACGGATGTTCAGTGGAGAACTGGTCAGACTGTAAGATTAACTTTTAATAATGTCCTATTAATAGGATCAAGAAATATAAAAATATACACTGATGCGCCAAGTAGACTTAACACAGGATCTTTTGGTAAATTAGCTGCAACTATACCTAATGCAAAATTAAGTAGTATTCCAATCATTGATCTGATTTGTACAGAGCAAGGTGTACTGAATTTTGTATATGACTGTGTTAAATAAATAATAAAATTGAAACCTAGATAATGGCTGAAAATAATTCAATACAAACAATGCTACCAGAATTGTTAAGACTCTTTAACAATTCACTGGAGAGCTTTGAGAAAGTTAATCAAGCAATTACATCAAGTAGAGAATCTGTAACTGTTAACATTCAGAATAATGATGGAACAAATTCTAGGATTACTATACCAAGTTTTGGATTTCTTAAGAATTCGGTTGATAGATTAAATACAAACATTAATACTCTTACTAATTTTAATGATGGTGATAGTTCTATAAGATTATCAGATGGTACATTTAGAAAATTAGTTTTAGCTAAATTACCAGTAGAAGCACAAGACTTAACTTCATTGAATTCTATTAATGAATTTGATATTAAACCAAACTGGTTTTTTGAAGAATTAATTAATCCGCTACTTTATGTATCTTTTGATATTACAGGACAGGCTCCTATTGATACTGAAAGATCTATTGTACAAAGATATATTTTAGACACGAATAGCCAAAGTAAAATTAACTTTTTTGAAAATAATTATCTTGGTAATGCTAATATTGATTATAATAATTTTTTACAGGAAATTGTAGAAAAAAATATAGCTTATGTATTAGATGAAGCTGTTGTAGATTTACCACCAAGAGACAAGAGATTTTCTGGTAACTTTAGTGTAATTAGAATTGGAGAAGAAAGTATAACAGAAACTGTTAATGGTGTTGAGCAAACAACCGTTCAAAAATTATATAAATTAAACAAAATATTTTATACAGATTCAGAGGCTGATTTTGCTGATACCGTACAACTTAAAGTAGGTGATAGTTTAGAAGTAGTATCAACACCAATTGATACACGATATACTGTAACACAAATTGATAGTAGCACAAACTCTATTACAGTAAGATTGCAAGAAGGTTCTAGGACAATAAGTATTGGGGCTGATGTTTTAAAAATAGGATCTTTATTAAGTAATTCAGTAGAGGTAGATGTTACTGTAGGCTTTAATGAAAGGTGTGTAACATTTATTAAACCTATTGATCCAGATTCAAAAATACCTGCAGTTAATTGGTCACCAGGAAGTGGTTTTTATACAAATGATTTAACAACTATTAATTCTGCAGGAACTGCACAAACCTTAGCTGAATATTACCAACAGAACGCAGTTGATTTTGGTAGATACTTATTATCATTTGCACAAGACAAGATGCCAACAAGCAGAGAAGGTTTAACTCCTAATGCTCCAGTGTTATCACCTAATGATTTTACAGTATCACTGATAAATGGACAGGTTAGTAATTCAGATGCAGTTGTTCAATTACAAGATTTAAATAATCAAAAGAATACTATACAATCTACATTATCCGAGCTTGATGTATCAATTGCTCAAAGTAGAACTAAAATACAAACAACTAATTATACTACTGAGGTTGAAAGAGATGCAGACAAAAATGCATTACAAGGTTTAATCACCGAGCGAGCTTCACAAGCTAAATTATATTCATCTGTAGTAACAGAAATAGATGCATCTTCAAAAGACAATTCAGTAAGTAGTGTAAGCCCTAAGTACAGAGTAAGAGGTTTTTGGGCAATGCCTGAAGAAAAATCATCACCTGCAACTGGTGTACAGGATATTATTAAATTTAAATACAGATATAGATATCTTTCAGCTGACGGCGCAGCCAATCCAGTTAATCAATTTACATATACAGATGGCAGTGGAACAAGCCAAGGTGCATTTTCTAACTATGTAATTGTAGATAGCGTATTAAGACCGAGAACAAAAAACAATATAACAGGATTATATGAGTGGGCCGCATTAGACGATGATAACGCCGATTCAGTAAATATTAATCAATTGGATATTCCAATTAGAAAAGGTGAACAAGTAGAAATAGAAGTAAAATCTATTTCTGAAGCAGGGTGGCCATCTAATCCATTAGAAAGTGAATACAGTACAGCAGTACGAGTAGAATTTCCGGCAGACCTAAGTTCGGATAGCGCTATCGAAGCGATATTGGCACAGAACCGAGAAGACTTAGCATTAGTTTCATTAAATGAAAATTTAGAATCTATTGGGTTGCCTACTCACTTAAGCAGTTCTTTTACTGCTAATGAAACATACTTTGCTCATTCATCTCCGGTAATTGCATCTGGTTTTTTATCAGAAAATCAAACACCAATTGATTTATTTACTAAGTTAACAGAAATGCAAAATCAATTAAATTTATTTTCTGAAATATTAAGTAATTCACAAGGTGAAATTTCTACAACGCTAGTCGATGATACTGGTAATACTTTTAATTTAAGAAGAAATTCAACAACAAAAATCTTTGCGGGATTTTATGGCCAAGAAGTTAAAGGATTAGATGATCCTAGAGGCGCAGTTGTATCTAAAACATATTTTATTAATATTGCAAATACTTCACAAACTGCATTACAATTAATAGCTAGAATTACAGGTAGCCGATCAAGAATGGTAAAGCAATCTGAAAATCCAGCATCTTATGCGATTAATGTAGGTGATTTAATAAATGGTGCTACTATTTTACCAGCTACATATTCATGGCTAGACAATAGTGCTGTAAACCAATCAGATAATAGATCCACATTTAGGGCAGACGATACTGATTATAATACAATTAGAAAATATGATTTAACTCCAATTTTATTGACTAACCCTGATGTTACTGCTAGTACACAGTATGGACAAATGGTATCTATACCACCGTTTCAATCATCACAAAATAAGAATCAATTTTTATATAGTAGATTTTCTGATGTATCAGCAGAAGGTAATTTTTATAGTTATACTAACTCTAGTTCAGATTATACATTTAATTTAGATACTCTTGAAAATTTTTACAGCGCGGCTGCTAATTCAGGTGCAGCCTCACCTACTACTGAATTTATATGGGGTGGTGGATTTTTAGATACTGGGTTGCCAACTACTAGCCCTGGGTATCCTGCTTCTGATAATGTGGTTCAAGTATCAATTGCTCATCCATTTTTAATTAATTATACTGCATATAGAGATGCTTATGTAGCTTTAACTGGTGATGCTAACACTTTACCTGTGAATGTCCCAACTGGTGGAATAGATTGTTCAAATGCAGGTAATGGAACAGGTGCTGTATTATTTAGACAATCTAAATTTGCACCAATTACATCAGATACAAAATATGGAAAACAACAAGGGATATATTTAAATGAAAATGTTACTGATTTATATAATTTAGCCACAGGTAGTGGTGGTGTTACACAATTAGTAGTGCCATTTGATAGCGGGCAAACTTTAGAAGCTAGCCCATCATTATCATCTGCTGCATTAGCAAACTTATGGGATGTAACTGCTGCAGGTTATATTACAGGTGGTTATAGTAGAAATGCTAAAAACTCATATGAAGGTTTTGACCAATATACATTAGGTAAACAGTCATGCGGTAGTTATTTGTTTATTTCATCTGATAACCATCTAAATATTCAAGTAGATGGTGATTCAATTCAATCACGAGAAATTATATCATTCGGACAACAGAATGCAATTAGTATACCAATAGTTTATCAATACAGAATGACCGACTATTTTGGAACTGTCTCAGGTAGTGGTTTAGGAAATGTTGGCGGTGATTCTACTGGGTCTACTGTAAATCTTACTTATGCGAAAAGAATAGGATTTGACATATACCCAAATAATTCTGATGTGGTTCAATTTGATATTGAATTTTCTGCAAAATATAGATCTGATAGGTTAACACTAGATGTATTCCCTAAAGCAACCGTTACCAAAGGATTAAATGATTTAGAAAAAGTAGTTTCAGGATTAAGACCAACACTAACACAAACTAGCGTATCCCGCGGAAGCGGAGGTGGTGGTGGCCGTAGCGGTGGGCAAACTTTTATTGGGGAAGCTACCTTTTAATTGATCCATGTCTTTTAGTGAATATATAAAAAAAGTAAAAGATAAATGGCCGAAAACTTATTCGATAAAGCATCATACAGTTTAGTTAGAACTAACCCTAAGTTAACAGGTAATGTTAAGATAGTGTCAGATGGTACTGATATTTACTTAGAATCATTTAGCGCAAATACCAGACTCTCTTCTCAGAAATTTAAAGCATTTAAAGTTAATGGGTCTGATACCTATGACCAAGATGTTTTTAGATTTTTTGATTTTGGAAAATTTCCATTAGAATCTGCATATGAAATATTTCAGGAATATGAAGATACTGCAGTGCTATCTAATTATAGGAATCAATATGAAATGTTTTATTGTGCAGGAACTAGATCAATTGCATCCGAAAGCTACCCACAGTCTTTAGGAACATTAGCTCCGCTTTGGTTAAATGAACAAATACCTAATTACTTTGTAATTTTTAGATTAGATAATCCTGCAGCTGTTAATAATTTTAGAGCTGAAACGGAAAATGCTAATACTCAAGATGCGCAAACATCAGCAAAGTTTAGTAAAAATGTATTAGAGAATTGTACAGCAATTAAAACATTTGATTTAACTGAAGGGACTGCACTGGGATCTTATATTAGGAATTATAGAAATCAAGAAACTTTCCCTGAAGTCCCTCTTAATATAACATGGAGAAAGGACGAGCCTATTCTATGGAATGGTATATCTTATAAGAGTGGTGGTTTTACAAGTGCTGGAAATTTTGCTTATAAAGATATGATTGTTAAAGATTCTACAATTATACAAGATGAGTATTTATTTACGCAAGGGTTTCAAAATAATGGTATTCTTTTAGCTAATTTATTAAACTTAGAATTTTTATTTGATGATCCTACTGCTGATGATTATTCAATTAATCGATATTTTGGTATGTATGTTAATGATATAGAGGAAGGGCAGTTTGATATATCAGGCGAAGCATTTTTTAAAGGAACTTCAGCAGAAAAAACTCAACAACCTACAATAACAACAGTAGATGAAGTTTCTCAATATCTAAATACTCCATTTAAATTAACTAATGAAAATGGTATTTTATTATACTTAGACCCACTAAAAACAGAAGCTATTACTGGAGTACCAACACCGGCTAGAGTTAATGAAGTTGAGTCTATTTTTTATGTAAAAGATAAAGAAGATGATTTTCATACTATTAAGAAAGGGTCTACTTGGGATACTGATCAAATAAGATTGTTTGATACTGAAGTAGACATATCTTTATTTACAGGTTATAAAGAACCTGATACTTTTGCTAATGCAAGTATTATAAATCGTGCAGGTGTTGCACAAATGTATATAAAGGTATTAGATAATGTACAAGAAGGTTCCAAAATATCTTTCTATGATGGTGTAGGTTTTACTGGATCAATTTTTGCCGATAGCACAATGGCTCCAGTTGTTGGTAAAAGCTTTGAGCGTTTTTATAATCCTAATGGTACATTACAAGAAGTTGCCCAGTCTATAACTTCAGCTATTAATAAAGGTATAAATGAAAATGATAGATTTTTTGTCGCTTCATATAATGACACAACAGTGTATGTTAAATCCAGATTTAGTGGTACTCGGTTTAATAGAATAGGGTTTGAAATGGATATTCAATTTCCAGAACAATTTAACCAATTAGAAACATATCCAATAACATCATTAGCAGATCCTTCTAAAAAGTTTGTTGGTGGAAATGATACTAAGAATAGTTTACTAAAAGTTACTTTAGGCGATCAAGATAGATTTGAAAAAGGTAATTTTGTTCAGACTACTGGCGGGTACGCAACTATTGGTGATTGGGTGCCTTATACTGACGAACCTATATATGATGGGTTTGATCGGATTATAGGTTACACTGATATTAATAAGTATGCAATCATTACATGTAATGATAATCAGATTATGATTACTAGATCTAATCAAGTAGCTCTATATTCAGATTATAAACCTTCTTTTGGTAGATTTTCATTTTTTGAAGTTAGAGATTTTGATTTTGATTTTTATAGTACATTATATAGTAAAGAAGGTGAATTGGCTTTTGAAGAAGCTGAATATAATCAACTCGCAAGCAACGCAGTTCCTCCGTTTACTATAAACGATTATGTAGGTGTAAGCAAAAATCCACAAATTAGAAATTTTTATGATAATGGTGGTTTTTATAATCTTATAGGATTACTTAATGATGCTGAAGATCAAAATCCTAATGATGAATATGTTAAGAGTGAGTATATTAGACTAGAAGAAAACTTTTTAACATCACAAGCTGCTATTTCTAGGATTGCACCTTATATAAATAAATGGGCATGGGTTAACGATGGAAAGGATGTAAGAAATCATCCTTATAGATTAGATGTAAATGAAGCATTTGGTTTAAATAATTTTGCGCCATCTAAATGGGACAAATCACAAGAAGCTAGTGGATATACTCATGAATGGTATTACTTATCGCAATTTCCTGAATATTTTACAAATGATGCAATTGAGAATTCATGGAGTTATAGCGTTAATTCACCAGTTGATAACACACCAGCTAATATAATTACTGGGCAATCATTAGTACTTGGTACATTTCAGGATGTAACTAAAAATTACTTTAATGATTATTTTGTTGTACAAAAATTTGATTTTGGTGGTGGTCAAATTGTAGAAATTGATAGACAATTAAGATATGGTAGGTTTGATGGTGGGAATGAAAAGAATTTTTCGCAGACATTCTTGAGAGGTGTTAGAGTTATAGCAAAAGCAAAAGCAAAGGGTAATGAAAAACCTAACTTTGATGCAAGATCATTAGCCTATGTACAAAATGGTGAATTTAATGATTATAGATTTTCTGTTATGATGGTTCCTAATTTACCAAACAAGCCGGAATTTGAAATTAAATTTATAAAGAACGAAAAATGGAAAACTGTAGTAATGTTAATTTCTATTAACTATGCAGTAGAATGTTTAAATGATAAGACTAAATCTATTATAGATAGGACTAGCTTATATTCATTAAATAGTGGATTTAAAACTCTTAACACCTGCGCGCCTAATTTTAATTCGGCCACCGGTGAATATGATTACTTAAGTACAACTTTATCTGGTGCTATATCATTAAATCAAACTATACAAGATAGTAATGGCGTATTTATAGTAAAAGGTCAGACTGATGTTAATGGAGTACCTTCAGATTTTGTTAATGATATTAGAATATTAGAGGACGGTACTTATGGATCAATTAAGTTTAGAATACCTGATGTGGTAGGTGGAAATCAATATGAAATTGGTGGTATTGTAGACGTCGTAGATTCCAATACATTCAGGGCTAGTTCGTTTACAGTAAACGGTTTTCAGCTGAATGTACCTTCTTCAACACCAGGAAATGGTGATATGAAATCTGCTACTTATACTATTAGTGATGGTGGATATTTACAATTTCAAAATCGATTAAACTCTGCTAGCTTTGGTGAAATATTTGATGCAGTTAATCAAGGTAACCCAAGCATTATTTATGAAACTATTAAAGCTGATGGGTCACAGGTTAAAAATACTGATGGTACTCTTGCCCAAACTTTTATGATTGAATTAAGAGCACAGTCAGATATACTTAAATCAATATATGTAGGAGTATTACCAGACCCAGCAAAACCAACTGCGTTTAACTTAACAGATGTGGTAGGCTACGATTTATCATTACAAAAGACTCCTAGAATAACACCTATAGCTAGACATGCTGGCTACTATTCTCCTTATGCATTGCCTTTGCTTTCATTTAGAGATCCTTACCAAAATATAGATTTTGATGTAACAGGTGGAATTGATGATGAGGATTATAAATTAAAAGTAATGGAATTATGTAAATATAAAAATTCTCAATTCAATAGTAATGATCCAAAATTTGGACAAATACAAAATTTCTTTTATCATAAAGTAAATGAGGAAGACCCATCTACCGTTTTAGAGTTATCAAGAGAAAGTGCATTCCCTAGTTTATATCCATTAATTAATGAAATAGGAATTGATTACAAAAACTTTTATGCATTTTCTTCTAATTGGGAACCTTCATATTTTACTAAGAGTATTGATAAATCCCAAACAGAAAAAATTATTGGAACTAGATCTATGTTTGAAAGAAAATCATTTTTTGGTTCTAAATATTTAAAAGTGCCAGAAAGAATTATTTTAGACACGTTTAAACCAAGCCCTTTTGTAAAGGCTGCAATTAGACAACCTGATTTAATAGATGCTACATTTATGTATCAAGACCAAGCATCAGTAACAGTTAACCAAAGAATTATACAATCTGAGGGAGTTGCTACTAGGCGAGCTATTAGTAAAAAACCATCAGCTCCGGTAGTTTCATTTTATTTATTTAATCAAAAAAGATTAATGGAATATTTATTTACTCCTATTAAAAATCAATTTTTAAAATATGTTAACGAGGCTTATGGGTTTGGTGATTTAGAAACTCTTGATGATGATGTTAATCAGTACATAAAAGAAAACATATTAAAACTCTATAAAGTAGAAAGAGTAGATTTTTATACATTAGCAAGTAGAATTAAAGAACCATCTACTTTTACTACCGCTGAGTTAACTGATGCAGAAAAAATTAATAATGGATTAACTATTAATAGTAATGTATCATCAAAAACTTTAAATACAAACCTATTTGATTTAAAGCTAATATATAATAAAAGAACAGGTTTCTCTGAATCATTTGGTTTCAGTGTCACTATAGTTAAAAAATAATAGAAAAGAAATGCCAATCACTATAAAAGAAATAATAGCATCGGATACTATTTCACAGCTAGTCGATAAAACAAATTTTAATTTCGACCAATTGTTACTTAATGGTGGAGGGCCACTTGGGCCAGCTGGCGCCATAGGACCAGTTGGACCTGCTGGTGGTAGAGGGGAAAAAGGAACCACATGGTATGATGGTACAGATAATCCAAATGTTACTGCCCCTACTGCAAATCCATTAACGAGTGATTATTATTTACAAGATAGCGGAACTACACCACCTTCAGCAGGAGACGGTGATGTTTGGGAATACACTGGATTAACTTGGACTAATACTGGTATTAATATCCTAGGCCCTGTTGGACCGCAGGGTGCAAGTGGAGGTTTTGGAAAAGAATTTGGTGGACCGGTCCAGATAACTAAGCAAACCGCAAGATATAATGGCCCTATTGGTTTAGGTAATGGTGCAACAACAGGTGCTGGTGGTAATGAAGGAGTACCGTCTGTTATGATAGGTGGTGTAGTTTCTAATACACAGCAACTTACAGGAATTCCACTTACTGCTGCATACGTAATACCAGATACTATAGCCACAACATTAATTTCTACAACTGCATCATTAATGATTCATCAAAAAGATTCTTCTGCAAGAGGAATAATATTTCATGGAGGTAATGCAGCAGGTAATAATGATAAATTTGAGCAAAACTCAATTGGACAATTAAGTGGTATTTTTATTGGCACAGATGATAAATTAGTATTAGATGTACCAAAGGTAGCAACTACACCAACACAACAAACCGACTTAATTGGATTTGAATTAAATGTTCCTAACCGTAGCCACGTGTATACAGCAGGTAAAGAAATTTCATTTCAAACAGGAACTAATAATTCTCAGCTAGTAGGTACAGAAAATTCGAACTTTTCAATAAATGTAGGAAATGGATCTAATGCAGGTGGTAATAAATTTGCCGTTTCAACTTCAGGAACCTCAGGTTCTTCACTTTTGGAGATGGGTGCAGGTTTTACTGATGTATCCACAACTGCAAGAGTTGGTGAATTTCAAGTGCAAGCAGGAAAGATTAATCTTGTAACATCAGTTAACCAACCAATACACTTAATGAGTGGTGGATCGATACTATTATCAACGGTAAATGGGAGTAACCCAACAGGAGCAATTACTAATGCAACTACAACTGGTGCATGGCGAGTAAATACTTCAGGTGGTGCTATTTCTTTAAACCAAAATAGCACCACCGCTACCAGTACCATTATAATTTCAAACCTTTCAACAGTGAATGGTGGTGATGTTAGAATACAGGGTAGAAGACTAATAGTATTAAAGAATTCGGCCTTAACTTCATTAGAAGCACCTAGTATAGTTATTGACCAAACAGGTACTATTACAAACCCACAACCGTTTACTAGGTTTGTAGGAAAACAAACAATTTCAGATACTGGTTTAAGTGGTATTACTTATCCAGGAACTTCTCATAATACACTTATATATAAAGAACCTGAAACGGTAGTATCAACTGCAAATTCAATAATGGAATTAACAGGTACAGCAGCCAATATTGATTATGCACCAGGTATATTTTTACAAGCATGGACCGGTGGTACACAATCAGTATCAGGTGTTAGTGCTGGCTTATTAGCAATTAACTTAGGACAAGAAGGACCGGTATCACCGGTTACTGCAGGATATGAAAGATGGGATAATTCATTAGGGTTTGGTGTAAGAAACAGCGCTAATAATAAAGATTATTTTAATGCCAGCGCAGCAAAAATTGGAATAGCAACACCTATGGTATTTAAAAGATCAAACATTTTAAATACTTCAATTAATAGCAATCCATTTAATGTTCTCCCACCAGGTGCACAAAGTGCAGCCGCTCCATTAAGTTTTGGATGGAATACATATCAAACCAATGGTCCTACTGCACCAACAAATAATACAGTTTCAGCCGGAATGCCAACTACTGCCCAATTAGATGTACCGTTTATAAGTTTAAATTTCGGTCCTGGGTTAGGCCATTGGGAAGGCGGAGGGCAGACTCTAGGTAATACCAATTATGACTATACATTTAATTTTCCAATTGGAGCTTACCCAGGCCAAAGGTTAACTGTTAAATTTTATCAACAAGCATTACAATGGTCTCAAATTAATCCATCTACTGGGTTCCCACAAACATTTGTAAATAATGGAACAATTAGAATTAGGTTTCCAAAATATAGATTAGCGGTACCTTCAACAGCCGCTTTCACCCAATGGTGGCAAGAGGATTCTGTAAATACCGCACCGTTTCTAGTTACACCGGCATACCAAGAAATATCATTAGGTCCTGCAGGAGATGCTGTTAATGGATCTGGTATTTTTAGAATGCTTGATTTAATATGGGATGGGCAAACCATACAGCAACAAGGCGCGAATCTTAATAATTCACCTTCTGGTGTATCAACGCGAACCCAACATGGCTGGGCAATATTAAATGACTTTACTAGTACCTTCCAGATTCAGGGTATACAGACTGCTGGGTATTCGACAGTAAGTACATGTTTTATTGCAGGAACAAAAGTTACAATGTCTGATAGAAGTATTAAGAATATTGAAGATGTTAAAATTGGAGATGAAGTATTAAGCCAATCAGGTGTAAATAAAGTATTAAGTTATGATAGACCTACTTTAGGAATTAGAAAGTTGTATTCATTTAATGGTGGAACTGCATTTGTAACATCTGAGCATCCATTTATGTCTACCGATGGATGGAAATCTATTGACCCTTCTAAAACAGCCGAAGAAAATTCAGATCTTATTGTAAGTATGTTAAAAGTTGGTGATGAAATAATAACTGAATCTAAAACAATTATTATTAATAGCATAGAAGAACATGATGGAGATAGTAACCAAACATTATATAACTTTGAACTAGACGGTGATAAGACTTATTACGCAGATTCATATTTAGTACATAATAAACAAAACAACTAAAATTGGACAATAATAATTTAATTTTTACATAAAATGACAAACAAAGAAATAAAAGATTTAAATGGTTTTGTAGGAAGATACAGAGAAATTCAACTTTCTCTTGATCTTATGCAAAAAAGTATTAAAAGTTTAGCTAAGAAAAGGGATGGTCTATTTGAAGAAGTAGATTTAATGAAAAGTAAAGAAAAAAAGTTTATTGAAAAAATTGCTAAAAAATATGGTGCTGCTGAAGTAACACCTAATAAGTTACTTAAGTATATAAAATGATTTTAATTATTAAAAATATTCTTGGAATTCTAACAGACCCAAAGAACACTAGGATGTTTTTGTTTGGTGGTATTGTTATACTTTTTATTTTATTGCTTAGGCAGTGTAATGCTACTGATGTTGCTAAAGGTGAAGCAAGTAGAATTGAAAATAATTGGAAAGCTTCATTAGATACTATTGAAAATTATATAGATAAAAATGGTAATGCAGCAGCAGAAATAAGAGCATTGAGTTTAACCTTAGAAGAAGTAGAAAACAAATTAGATTTTGAAAAAGGAAAACCGCCTTTAACTGTAATTAAGACTCAGACTGTTATTAAAGAAGTTATTGTAGAAGTACCTGTTACTGTTATTGATACTGTTGTAGGAAATTTTAATTCTGCTTTAACCTTTTCAGATACGGCATCATGGGATAAAAGCTTTAGGGAAGTAGGTGTTTTTGTACCTTATGAAATTGATGGTACTTATATAGACTTTGGTAATGCTAAGATAGATTTAAATCAAAATATATTTTTATCTGCTGCTTTAACTAGAGATACGAAAACAAAGGAATTATTTGTTAACATTTCAACAGATTATCCTGGCACTACTTTTAATAGCGCGGAGGGTATATTAATTGATCAAAATAGTAAAGCATTTAAAGACTTACAATACCAAAATAGAAAAACATTAGGATTAGGTTTACAACTTGGTGTTGGGCTAAGCGGTAACGGTGTAACTCCTTATGTTGGAGTTGGATTAAATTACACGCCAAAGTTTTTACAATGGTAAATAAATAGAATAGAATGGAATCATCAAGGTTTATACAAATATCTGAGCAAATACTTATAGAGTATGTATATACTAGTCAGGCAACCCCGACTACGTTTAATACTGCTACTTACCCGATTGAGCTTATGAGGGATGCTAATACTAAAGGAACTTATTTCTTTAATACAGATAGCGTTTCTGCCGTGATGGGGAATTATAGAGATATATCTGCAGTTTCAAATAATAAAGAAAAAACACAATATGTTTATTTAGATACAGATATTGGAGTTCCTTATAATGATTTCAGCCCAGAATTAACAGATTCTGCTAATCTTTTACAAAGCTTCACACCTCAGCTGGATGTTGCCTATGACAAAATAAGAGTACATTTTGTAGCAGGATTTAGTTTTGAAGGATTTGATGGTATTGTATTTGAAGCATTAGCACCAAGGAGAGATGGTGTTATGCTAAATCTTGCCTCTATAAATTTTCTAAAATCTGATACTCCTACCTTTAACCCAGATCCATTATTAATTGCAGATAGGTTATATGCAACATATATTGAATGGCGAGTTCCTGCATTATTCTTTATGAATAATTTATTTAATGCAGCTCAGCCAAACGGTGTAGCTTATAAAATAACTGAAGGGCAAGGATTCATAGGAACTCCTGCTATTACACTAAGAGCTAGTGGAATTTATGAGACTATAACTGAAAACGCATATAACTTTTATGAGATGCAAGAAATTAATTCTGTATCTATTTTAAGTAGAGATATTTATGATAACTTGTATGCGCAAGTAGTACAATCCGATAGTGGTGATTATTTTGAATTATCAGGACAAGTAACAGGTTCAACGTTTAGTAATTTTATTGCACAGTTAAATTCATCAGGAGGTCAGTATGTAGTATTTCATGAGATTAGTGTTACTGAACAAGTAGGGCAGGTTTTTACACAAACAAGTTTTCAGGCAATGACACAAGATAGCGATTTTGATGAGCCTGTTTTATTTAGGCCAATTATTAAAAATGCAAATACTGCAGTTTCTTTTTCTATTAATTATGTATTAAGACTATATAATAAAGCCGATGCTACACAGATCATTAAAAATGCTAGATTAACTTCGTTTGATACTCAGAAATATGGAAGACAAATGGTACAGATAAATTTAGGTGTTGTGCCTACTGTAGCAAATGTTTATAATCAAATTAACAATGACACAGGTAAGCAAATAGTAGTTGGCTCAGGTGGTGCATCAACCGCACCAGAGGCAGAAACATCAGATCAAATAGTTGAAAAGTTAGTTGTAAAAACAAGCTATGTAACAACATTTAGAGATAGAATAAAAGTAAAGGCTGCAATTTCTCCAGCTAAAATACAAACAATAACACAAACTAATGGCCGCGAAGAAAAATAAATTATCCGAAGCAGAAGAAATTCAGAAAAAAGCTAAAACTCCTCAGGTAGTTAGTGGTGTAAGAACTAATATATCTTTAACCAAAACTGAGAAGGAATTTTACCAAAGATTTGTTAATCTATCAGTTAATGAAATGCCATTACCACAGGGTGACGGTATGATTAGAATATCGCTATTTGACGATTATTTTTTATTTACTATGTATGATGAAGTGGATAATGAAGATACTCCGATTGACTTAAGCAATGTAGGCGATCTATATTTAAATTTTATCGGTAGTAAAGATGAGGTCGATATATTAAATCATACACAAGTAGACGAAGTAGATTTAGCACAAGGGCAGGTATTATTTAGAATTACTAGATCTGATAGCAAAAAGATATTAGCTTTAGACAATAATAATTTTTATATTTCAACTAAGATGGTTGATCCTAGTGATGGATCTACATCAGATGAATCTGTATTGTATCAAGGTATTTGGTTAGCAGTAGATGATGCTAATAGAATATCTCTTACTAGGCAAATTGAAGAAGCGCGTGTAGAGTATAGTATATTATTAGCAAACTTACAAGATGAAAATGAAGAACTTAAAGCAGACAATGCAGAATTAATAACATCAGCCGAAGAAGATGAAACAACTATTATAAATTTACAAAATAATAATAATGAACTAACAGATGAATTGGCTGAATTAAGTAAAGATTTAAAATCTTCAAAAATTGCAGCAATTATACAGAAAGCAAAAGCTGCACAAAAGTACGCAGACTTAAATAAACTTAGAAAACAGCAAATACGTGCAATTAGAACAAGAGCAGTAACCTCACAAACTAAAGCTAAAAAAGTACAGTATTATAAATCAGCAGCTAAGAACTTGCAAAATTATACAATCGGTAGTACTAGAGTAACTCAAACTCGTGATAAGTTTGAAAATAAGTTTGACAGAATACGAGATATTATTGATAGAAGATATGGAAGAAATCGAAGATAAATTAATAAATTATGATATTAAGCGCAAGAAATAACCAGTTTAAATTTGACTTTCCCAGAAATTTTATACCTGAAGAAATAGCTAGTAAGTATAAACCGTTTCTTACAAGAATTCCAGGTGGGCTAATCAAAGAACCTATTGATTATTGGAATTATGGAATACAGTCTCTTAATTTACCAGGGCCTTCATTTGATGCTGTCACACAAGTAGATTATCCAGGTAACCAACGTGCGTTTAGATCTAGTTTACCAAAGCAACAATTGTTTGATAAGACTATGACTGTTACAATGCAAGCATTTGATGGGTATGTTAATTATTGGATGGCTGTTGAGATGTTTGATTATTATTATAAATTAAGCGGAAAGCACCCTTATTTACCAGAAGGGGTTGGTGTACAAATGTTAGATGCTGATGGTACTGTATTTGTAACAGTTCAACTTAAAGATATGTTTATTACAGAAATAGGTGCATTGGATCTAAACTTCTCAAGTAACACTATAGAGTTTCAAACCTTTGACGTTACATTCGGATATAACATCTTAGATGTAGCAGTTAACATAAGCTAATATATAAACAAATAAAGAACACTAATGAAAACCTTTAACGATTATTTAACTGAGAATAAAGAAGAAGCTTTAAACATACAAGATTTATTAAATGAATCTCATGATTTAACAGAAGAACAGGATGCTGCAATTGATATGGCAGTTGAAAGAATTCTCGAGGCTCAAAAAGAAGGTAAGAATTTAGAAGACTGTGTTGAAGAAATAATCAACGAAGGTTTATTAGGAAGTATATTTGGTGGTCTAACTGGATTTGCATTAGGAAAGACTATAGGTAAAGCAGTAGCTAAAGTATTAGGTGTTACTAAAGGTGCTCTTTATGATTTATTAACCTCACGTCTTGTAGGTGCTGCGCTAGGTGCAGTTATCGGCAAGAGAATATAATTAGAATGATTCATATAGGAATTGACTTTTCATTAAATAGCCCAGGTGCCTGTGTTGAAACAGCCGATGGTAAATATCACTTTATAACTTTTTTTAATTACGGAAATCGTATATGGGATGAAGAAGGTAGAAAAATACCTAAAGCATTTAGTATACATAAAGAATTAATGGATGATAACGCTTTATTAGGATTTCCTTATAATAGACAAGTTACAAGTAAAGAGTTTTTACCTAGGGAGAGGCAGAAGTTAGAGGATGCTGGAAATATTAGCTCACTTATGGTTAATATATTTTCAACATTATTTGAAGGTGATAAAGTAGCAGTTGCACTAGAAGGATTTTCATATGGCTCCAAAGGTAATTCATTTATAGACATAATTCAATATAATACATTTTTAAGAAAGGAATTAATAGATAAGTACTCTATAGAAAATTTATCTGTATTTCAACCATCTCATGTAAAGAAGTTAGCAGGTAAAGGAAATGCTAATAAACATTATATGGCTAAAGCATTCCAAGATGATGTACTTAATGATAAGAACCTAAGGAGCACTAAACTTTGGAAATGGACTCAAGGAAAAGACTTCAGCATTAAAATACCTAAACCTATCGATGACATCGTTGATGCCTATTTTATACTTAAAGCCCTAAAGGCTAACAATTAGATACTTTTCTTTCTCTGAATAGTTAAAAATTATATTGCAACATGTTAACTTTGTTTCAGCTTTACTCAAAAAAAATTAAAATAAAATGATAAAACCTTTAGGAAATAGAATATTTTTAAAAAAAGATGAACAACCAGAAAGAAAAGGGAGTATAATTTTAATAGAAAAGAAAGGTATGTTTGCACCACCATATTCTGGAACAATTGTTGGAATAGGTGATGGTGTTGAGGATTCTGATTTTCAAATAGGAATAAAGGTTCTTTTTCATGATTTAGCAGGTACTGAAATTAAATATAAAGGAGAAACTATATTAAGTTTAAGAGAACGTGATATAACTGCAATAATAGATAAAAATGTACAAATAGTCTGAAACAAACTGACTTAGGGGATATATAATAAACAAAGGAATCAATAAAGTATTGGTACTTTTTAAACTGGCGATAACAAGGCAAAATAAATAGGCAATTAAAATAAGTAGTTTAGGCATAGAGCTTTGTTATCAATTAAATAATAATAAATTAATAACAAAAAAAGGCAATTAACATGGCAAATGAATTCGACATTTTTAACGTAAGTGTAAAAGATTTAGACACTGGTGAAAGACCATCTACCGCGGGTAGTGATCTTTATTCACCTAAACCAGATCAAGGACAGGACGGAACTTACCGTTCTTTAATTAGGTTTCTACCTAATGCTAAAAACCCAAGAAAACCATTCGAACGCAAGTATGTTTACTGGCTAGAAGACAGAGAAGGTAACGGCTTTTATGCTGATTCACCATCAACAGTTGGAGAAAAATGTCCAGTACAGGATATGTTTTTTAAACTAAGAAACTCTGAATCTGCAGTAGACAAAAAGATGTCAGAAGGTTTAAAGCGTAGAGAAGTATTCTATGCGTTAGTACAAATCGTAAAGGATCCACAAAACAGAGATCTTGAAGGGCAAGTTAAAATCATGAAGTTTGGTTATAAAATCAAAACTAAAATTGATGAGGAGTTAAATCCACAATTTGATGAACCTACTCAAGTATTTGATCCTTTTGAAGGAAAAAACTTTGAATTGGTTATTTCAAAGAAAGCAGGATTTCCTAATTATGACTCAAGTAAATTTCATGGAAATAAATCACCAATGACAATTGAAGGTGAACCAGTATCTAATGATGATGCAAGCCGTAAATCAATTTTAGGTTTATTAGAAACTGCACCTGATTTATCAAGCTGGGGTTATAAAGCATGGGATGATGTAGTAAGAGGAAAGGTAATGAATGTATTATCTCAATTTACATCTCCTGGTGATTCAATTCAAAATATCACAAGATCAAAACCAGCACCATCTACCCCAAAGGTAACTGAGGCTGCTGCAACTAAAGCAACAACTGACACGAAGGAAACTCCTAAAGCTGAACCTGCAAAGGCTGGTGAAAAGGCAGATGACTTTGATGATTTCATTAATGGTTTAGATCTTTAATAAGTATGGCAACAGAAGTAATAATATCTTCTGAAATGAAAGCTCGGATCATTGATAAGGTGGTCCGAGTTCTTCATACTAATCATACTCATCCAGAAAAAAGAAGATTACTGGAGAGTAAAGGTAGGCTAAATTTTGCATGCCCTTATTGTGGGGATTCACATGATAATGTTAGAAAGAAGAGGGGTAATCTTTATTGGAATGATTTATACTTTCACTGTTATAATTGTTCAGCTCATGCATCCTTAGATGTTTTCTTAGCCGAGCATAATCAAAACTTTGAAGGAGATGATAGAATTGACGTAATTAATTATATTAAGGAAAATCGTAAACATTTTTCTTTAGGCGAAAATTTAGATTTTTATTTATTTGATAAAGCAAAACAATTAGCATTAACCTTTGATGAAATAGCTTTAGGTTTTAATGTTTATCCAATTAATACTTTAACTTACCAAGCATATCCGTATTTAAAGAGTAGGTTGCTCCATCATAAAACTGAAAGATTTGGTTTTGACCCAAGACGTAGAGAACTGTATGTTTTTAATTTAACACCTGAAGGTAAGATATTAGGATTTCAAACTAGAGACCTAGGTGGTAGCGGTGGTCCTAAATACAAAACATGGAACATAGAAAGAATCTATGATAGGCTAAAGTTAAAATTAAATGTTAATGAAGAAGAGCTAGATAATTTAAATAAAATATCAATGTTATTTGGTATCTTAACAGTTGATATGGCTAGAGACTTTTCTATATTTGAAGGTCCTATTGATGCAATGTTTATGAATAATTCAATTGGATTAACCGGTGTAAAAAAACAAATAATAGAATTTAATGAAATACCTACAGCAAGATATTTCTTTGATAATGATATGGAAGGTAAAACCAGAATGATTGATAAATTAAAAAGTGGCCAAACTGTATTTATGTGGGATAAGTTTTTAAAAGATTTTGATATTCCATCAAGAAAGGTTAAAGATTTAAATGATTTAGTTAAATGGGAATACAGTAATAGATCTGGGTGCTTAGGTGACTTGGATAAATATTTTACAAAAGATTCATTAGATATTATTTTTATATGATGAGTTTAAAAAATTATAATAATTTTGTGAGTGAAGAAGTAGATGACTTTTATAGAGACTTGGAAAATAGTAATAAGAGAATAAAATTATTTGCTACATTTAGTAAATCTGAATTATCTCAAGTTAAAACTAATTTTTCTATACCAGTACCTAAAAAGAAGTTTCAGCCTAAAGTAAAGGGCTTTAAAAAGATTAATAATGATAAAGGTATATTTTAATGGAATATAATGATTCTGCTACTGGTGATGCTAATGAAGAATTGGCAACTAGATTAGCTAAAGACAGAGATGATTGGAAAGAAAAGATAACTCATTTGATTAGTTTACTAAAAGAAGTTAGAAATTTATCTGAGTGTCAAGTAAACATGTTATCTTATAGACAAATACTATTAGATAAAATTACTGATTTTAAAACAACCAAACATAAAAGACAAGCTGCGTATGATAGGTACTATAAAATTAAGTACAGAGAATATTCAATTGACTATGATGTTAAATTAACAAGTGGAGAAAAGGTTGCTTTTATAAAGGCAGACTTATCTCATTTAAGAACACAGATGGAAATGTTACAATCTCATATGGATTATTACCAAGAATGTATTAAGACTTGTGATAATCTAGCATTTGCAATAAGAAATAGAATTAACCTAGACGATAAAGAATATTAATGGACTTATCCCTATCCGAAAATAAAAAGTTTTTAGTTATAGATGCATGTACTGAATTAGAGTATGAGCAGCTAAAGAGTAGCTTGACTAAAAAAATTGAAGGGTGGAGATTTCACCCTTTGGTTAAAAAGAGGGTATGGGATGGCAATGTATCTTTTGTAAAAAGAAATAAAATTCCAGCTGGCTTATGGAAAGAAATTTTAGATATTTGTAAAGATTATGATTTCCCAGTTACTTTAAATAATATAACTGATATATTTGATACTGAAATTAAAGAAGATGATTTTAGATTATGGGTTACTGAAATTTTTAAAAAACAGCCAGATTTTAAACCTAGAGAATATCAAATAGACGCGGCATATAAAATACTAAAGTATAGAAGATGTTTGGCAGAATTAGCAACATCTGCTGGTAAAACTTTAATATCATTTATGGTAGTTGCTTATCTTATGGATAAACTAAATAAGAAAAAGATCTTAATGATTGTTCCTAATGTAAATTTAGTCTTACAGGCTACTGGGGATTTTGATGAATACAATAAATGCGGTGTTCCACTAAAGACTCAGCAAATATATGCAGGTGTAAAAATACGAAAGAGTTCTAATCTAGTTATTGGAACTTACCAATCTCTAGTTAAAAAGGATGAGGAATACTTTAGCCAATTTGATGCTGTCTTCGTAGATGAAACACATAAAGCAAAAGCAAATTCAATCCAAAAGATTATGGATAAATGTTGGCATTGTGATTTTAGATTTGGCTTAAGTGGAACTATTCCTAAAAAAGGAACTGTTAATAGATTGAGTTTAATGTCAGCGATGGGGCCTTTGGTTACTCAAGTAAAAGCAAAACATTTACAAGATGAAGGTTTTATTGCAAGTTGTAAAGTTATACAATTACACATGGATTATGCAACGGATGAACAAAAGGAATCTTTTTCTTTCCTATCTAAAAATCCACAAGATAGACAAAGATTATTCGGACTAGAGCAAAATTTTATAAATCAAAGTGAAAAGAGGCTAGATTTTGTTTGTCAAGTAATTAAAAAGTCAACATCCAATTCACTAGTGTTATTTCATAAAATTGCATACGGTGAAAAATTATACAATAAATTAAGGCATATAACAGACAAGAAGGTTTACTATGTAGATGGCTCTGTTAACGTAGATATAAGAGAAGAATTTAAAAGCCGAATGGAAAAGAATGATGATGTTATTATTGTAGCATCTTATGGTACCTTTTCCACAGGTATTTCAATAAAAAATATACATAATATCTTTTTTACCGAAAGTTTTAAATCTGAAGTAATAATCAGACAAAGTATTGGTAGAGGATTAAGAAAGCATGCATCCAAAGACGTAGTTAAAATATACGATTTTATAGATGATTTTAGATATAAAGCCGAAGACCATGATTGGGTTAACTATATCTACCGCCACGGTATTGCTAGGCGAACAATATATAAAGAAGAAAAGTTTCCATTTGAAGTTCAGAACATAAGATTCTAATATAGAATATCTTTTCACTAAGACATGGATATATAAAAAAAATAAAATAACTAAAATGAAGTCAATCAAAAAGTTTTCTGCAATGACTGCAAAAGATCAACCGATCAATGAGTCAGCAAAAGTAACAAAAGAAGCTGTTGATGAATTGATCAAAAAGATTGGTTTTGACAGTATAGAAGAGTTAAAAAAGGAGAAAGATCTTCTTGCAAAACTCGAAGCAATGTCTAAGACATTT
>Ga0209535_1000615_pt1 | contig 24998 bp, 31 predicted proteins | sample LinPmetageLP28_FD_184041 | JGI IMG/M metagenome (GOLD analysis project Ga0209535, IMG submission 184041) | Marine viral communities from the Pacific Ocean - LP-28 (SPAdes) (version 2) | ecosystem: Environmental > Aquatic > Marine > Oceanic | place: Pacific Ocean | collected 2009-08-22
GATCGATACTGCAACTGTTTTATTTGACGACAATCATAATGATCTTAGATCGTTGCCAAAAACTGTGAGAATGCAGTTACTGGTTGTTTTAAGTTTTGTGTGGAGTACAGTGTTCTCATTATACTTCTTTACTTTGTCAACAATGATCTGGGGTTGGGCTGGACTTGTGCTAGGACACGTGGTAGTGGTGTTTGCTATGTACTACACTTTTAAGCAGTTCCATAACGCCGCACATAAAATGGAACCAGATGCAAATGAGCCGCCGTTGTATGACGACGTGTGGGGTGCATAATATAATGAACAAAGCAAAAATAATAGATCCTAAAAACAAGCACACGGTAGGAAAGAGCTGGGCTAATCTTGGCAACCATGTGCTGTTAACAATTTGGATTTCTTGTATTGTATTTGTGGTGTATGCGAGTTATTAATGAGTAAAATTATTGTAGGAGTGATGCTACTAGTAGTCATTGCCATGTTCTGGAAAGGTATAGAAGTTCTTGGACCAAGCAACACAAACAGAACTATATTATATGAAGGCCCAAAGAAAACTGTAGAACAGCGATGGCAGGCCGCACAAGAATGGATGGACAGTAGGAAAAAAAATGAAGATAAATCCAAATAATTTCTTCAAGAGAGAACTAGACATATTACCACCACACTTTGTGAATACAGTGGTAAAAGCACACGAGGCAGACATTGAAAAAATGCGTAAATGGATTTACGAAAACTGCCATGGCAGGTATTCAATTACCAAAGATGTGATTTACCAAGGTGACACTTCGAGATCAATCACTGTGCTTGGTTTTGAGAATCCAGGTGATCTAACCCTGTTTGCATTGAGTGGCACTGCCCAAATAAATCAAAACTAACCGTTGCACTCCATAACTAATTTTAGTATAATATACGTATATTAATACCAATTGCAATTAGGAGAAAACAAATGGCAACAAAAAAGAAAAACTTGAAAAAGCCATCGAAGGCAAAGGCACCTACAGGAACAGCGACGGCTCAACCTCAGGCACCGGCTCAAGGTCAACCAGACCCGACTGCTTTATCGATAGGCGACTTGAAGAATCTTTCTACCATACTTGATGTGGCATCTACAAGAGGTGCGTTCAAGGCCAATGAAATGGCAGGCGTAGGATTCTTATACAACAAACTACAGGCGTTCTTGGCCAAAGTGGCACCAGAACAAAAACCTGAAGGTACAGCAGGAGCACCGGCAACGGCACCAGCGACTGCGGAAGGAAAATAATATGGCACCATTAATGAATGTTAACAACCAAGCCATGCCAATGGGTGCAGACTCAGGAGCAGGCGAGGGAGCGACTGGTCCAAAGAGACACTTCAAACATATTGGAGAACTTGTGGATGGTGGAGCAAAGGTAGTAATCATGTACAGAACAGTACCTGGTGAGCCCAACAACTGTCTAGTAGTAGGAACAAAGTTCTTACCAGATTTGTATCATAACTCGTTGATGAAGGCTGTAGAATCAGATGGCGGACAAGACGCTGATGAATTTGCAGATTTCGCCAGCAGACAGACGTTCCCAGACGGAACTAACATGTTGGCAATGATGCACAACGACAACTATATTAAGAAGTTCAAGACTAACGAAATCATGGTCACATTTGGCAACACTGCCGATGGAAGAATTCTTCTTAACAAGTTGAACGAGATGGTTGCGAAGGATAAAGGCATATCTGTAAAAGACATGGCCAAGGATCCAGATGCACCAGCAGAGGCGCCAGCAAAGAAAACTACCAAGAAAGCGGATGCCAAAAAAACAACCGCCAAGAAATAAGACATGGGTACAGTTGACGCAAGATTTCGTCAAGGAATGGCCGGAGGTTCTAGATGGATTACAGTTCCAGAACATGCCGGTCAAGTACCTGCTCTATATAAACATAATTCTAAAAAATAATCTCACTATACACTACGACATAGCCAAAGAGTTAAAGACCAAGAAACAGGAAACCATTGCTAGGTTCTTGAGGAAAACAATAGAACAACACTACATTAAAATTAAAAATGTTGATATGAAATTTGACATACACGCTTTGAAAAAAGACATGGAATCTAAAACTTCGTTAATTATGGCTAAAACTTTTAAAAAGTAAATCTAAATTACTGGCAACATCTATCGCATTATCGACATCTGTAAATGGTGTCCTTTTAGTAGTCACACATTCCACAAATTCTTTGAGCTCGTTACGTAAGGGATTTGATTCTATGTGAATAGTTTCTATTGTTGGTTCATAGTTCATTCTATCACCCTGCCATATGTCTGTTGTGAGTTTGATCGTCTTTGCTTCTTCATCCCAAAATATTAATCCTTTTTCTCCAGTGATGCTCATTGTTCTAACTTTTTCAGGATAATACCAACTGAGATTTAATTTGACAGAGACATCGTTACATATAAAACTGTATTCATCCCTGTCGTTTTGGATGCTATTGGTAAAATTATCTCCTATGCTGATAATGTCTTTGAACTCATGGTATCCTAGAAGGTAGTTAACAATACTGACATCGTGTGGTGCAAGACTGTGTAGTGTGCTAATTTTTTTCTGGTATCTACCCCAGTTCAGTCTATTTGATTCTATGTGTTGTATCTTTCCGATACGTGGTAATAATTCTTTTATCTTTTTGACCCTGTCGTTGTATAAAAATATATGGCCCACCATCACCGTCTGTCCAACCTTAATTTTGTTTTTTATATCTAGACACTCTTGTGTGGTCAATGCCAGTGGTTTTTCAACATACAAGTTTTTTCCTTGACCCAATAACTCCATTGTCTGCTGATAATGATCCCAAGCAGGGGTGGCCAAAACAACATTGTTAAATTTGATGTCTTTAAGAGTTTTGCCGTCTTTTATGTCAATGATTTCTACATCAGTTACACCGTTGATTGTTTCTAACTGTTTTAATAACTTTGATCCCCAATAGCCTGCACCTACTAAACTAATTTGCATAAAACTCTCTGATCGCTTTGACTATGTACTCCTGATGGTGTTCTGGTAGTGTGTGATAACAAGGTAAACTAATGATGTTATCACAGATGTATTCTGTCTTTGGTAGTTCTGCTCCTGTATCAAATGCTTTTGTTTTGTGTGTTGGAAACTTGTAGTGTATGTTCGTTGCTATGCCTTTATCCTTTAAAAACATCTGTAACTTGTCACGTGTGCCTTGTGGTGTTTCAATTACATATACGTAATAGGTATGTTTAGACCATGACGCTTCTTTTGGACATTTTACTATGTCGTGTAGTTGTTCTGTGTACCGCTTACATATTTCTCGCTTTTTATCCAACCACCCGTCTATTTTTTTTAATTTTGCTTGAACTATCACTGCCTGTAAGTTGTCTATCCTGGCATTGTATCCAACTGTTTCGTATTCGAATTTAGTTTTTCTTCCGTGATCCCTGTACATTCTAACTTTGTCTACAAGTTCCTTGTCACCCGTGACAGCACCAGCATCTCCCATTGCACCTAAGTTCTTCACAGGGTTAAAACTGAAACATGTAAGATCGACAAGACTCCCGACTTTTTTGCCTTTGTATTCTGCTCCAAAACTTTGGGCGGCATCTTCTATCAATTTAATTTTGTATTTGTTTGCAAACTTTTTAAGTTTATCTATGTCTGGTGTTTGTCCATAAAGGTCTACGAACAATATTGCGGCAGGTGGACACTGTGGGTCAAACTCTGGAATGTTTTCAATATCTAAATGATAAAACTGATCTATGTCAATAAATTCTGGCCTAGCATCTACATTGACTATGGCCTCTGTTGTTGACACAAATGTATGGCCTACTGTCCATACAGTATCACCTGTTCCTATTCCCAAAGCACGTAAGGAACATACCAGTGCGTTTGTTCCAGAACCTATGCTGGCACAATCCTCGGCACCCGTATACTCACATATTGCTTTTTCAAATTTGTCCACAGTAGGTCCTGTGATAAAATCTGATCTTGTAATAATATCCTTGATCGCCAAATCTATTTCTGTCTGTATTTCCTCATACTGAGGATATAGATCAACGAACGGTATCTTTATATTTTGATTCATAATAATTTTTCAACCATTCAAAGTCATATGATAGCATCAATTGTTTATAGTTACTACCATGTTCTTGGTAATATTCTTGGGCATCCTTTGACCCTTTAAGGCACCATTCAGCGTTGTGCCCATTTCCTACAGTGAGCCATTTCTTTAATCGATGTTTGTTTTCTACTGTGGGTTTGAATTGATGTAATTTTATCACTTCCCTGAATGCTGTACGCCATGCCAGCCATGGAGTTTCGTTGAAATGGTTGATAGCAGATAAAACAGGTACGTAATCATGAGGTGCTGACAGTGTGAAATCTAAGCCAGGGTTTGGTGTATTCATCACGAGTTTTTTATTGTACAACAAGACTGCACCGTGTCCATACTCCAACCCATTGACAGGATTTTTACAATTGAATATGTAATGGCAAGGATTTTTTAATCTATCTGGTTGAAAGTCAAAATTAAAACTATCAACTATTTCTAGTTTAGGAAATACCGCAAAAAAATAATCTGTCTCACTCATACTGGCCGCAGTCATGTATGCTAGTGTTTGTCCCATTATGTCTTTACACCACTTTGCCCGTGGATATTTTTCTTTCAATGTATTGAAACGTTTTGCGGCACTGGGCTCGTCGTATGATATAAAAATTATGTCCATAGGTTTAGCATCATATTCTAAATCAAAATTAACATTCCTATCTATGTCATGAAACTGCTTGATATTTTCCCTGTAAGGGACCAACATTATATCTTTGGTCTTCCCCCATGTGTACATCTTTACATCTTCCCACATGCTAGGATAAAAGTCAGGTAGTTTGAAGTCTGAGATGTTTCCGGCAATATCATTGTTAACCATCCATCTATATAGATGATCCGTTTTCCGATAAGATATGTATGGATCTTGTAATTTAAATCTTGTTCTTGGAATAGGTTGTTGATAAAGAGTTGGATGAGCGTGATAGTTAATATCCTTAAAATCTCTTAGAAATTTTATATCATGCATCTGTTCTCGAAAACGTTTAGTAGGTATCAGCATAACGTTTCCTTCTTGGTTTAATCCTCCCATGGGATGGGTAGTATACCAAACATGTATTTGGTCTTTTTCGTGTTGTTCAGGAATATAATCAAGATCGATTGTATTGAGATTGACAAAATTTGTGAAAAACCAGAAGTACTCTGTTTTTACATCTTCTACAACTGCTTTAAGAATATCAAAATAACTCTTTATAAAAGGCACCACACGAGTATTTGGCAATGGTGATTCTATATGCTTAAAGTATTTAAATCTTACCTGTATACTGTCGAATCCATTCATAGTAACTTTCTAATCCTTGTCTAAGGGAAAACTTTGGTTGGTAATCCAGAAGATCTTTAGCCCTACTGATGTCCAAGGTACCTCTCATCGGATACAACTTATGATTGCCTGTGTCCTGTAGTTCCGATTGACTACCGGTTATATCTATTATTGTTTCTGCAAGTGTTCTTAAACTTGTGGCATTGCCTGCCGTAATATTAAAACTTGTATTTGCAACTTCTGATATTGCCGCTTTTATAATACCGTATGCGGCATCTTGCCTGTAAGTGAAATCAACTTTGTTTTCGCCGTTGTGCAGTGTAATCATTTCATTCCTCATGGCCTTGTCAAAGAATTTAGAAACTACCCTGTCTGGAAGATCTCCAGGACCAAACACTCCGCTGGGTCTGACTATAACATAATTAAGTCCATCTCTTTTTGCAAAAAGTTTAGTCAATCTTTCGCCTGTAAGTTTGGCCTCCCCATATATGTTTTGAGGTTTTGTACTTGACTCTTCCCGGGTACCGTCTTTAAAATCTCCATACACCATGCTACTACTGATGTATACAAATTTCTTGGTGTCGAACTTCGAGGCATGCCATAAGAGATTCGTTGTTGTGTCTATCACTTTTGGTATTCCCAATATAGGGTCCTCATCAACTATCTTGGCTCGTGGATAGGTGGCCATGTGTATCACAATCTCCGGTCTACCTCTGAAGGATTTAAGACAAACATCACGGTCAAGCAGGTCTCCATTTATTATTGAGACATTTTTATGATTCCAGTTCCTGGTCCTCCATGCTATTAATTTGTTTAATTCATTTGGTGTGATGATACCATATGTGTCTTTGTTATCCACACAAACTATTTTGTGACCTTCCTGTGATAATTTTTCTATCACTTTTGTTCCTATGAATCCGAGTCCACCTGTAATTAAAAATTTCATCCTAATACTTTTACTCCGTATTTGTTGGTAAATGCTTTACCATCTTCTCTGTCGTTTACAATTGGTTGTCCTTTTATGTTCAGACTAGTGTTCAAAAGTATAGGGCAACCCGTCTGTTTTTTCCATTCCGTTAACAACGCATGAAACCCTGGATTATCCGTCTTACGCACCGTTTGAACCCTAGAAGTGTGATCATGATGTATTATGGCAGGGAAGTCTTTACCATGCGTACACGCCGCTGTAAATTGCATATAGGGGGTGTTTTGAACTGCTGTAGGCAGGGTGAAATACTCGTTTACATCCTCCTCCAATATGGCCGGGGCAAACGGTCTGAACTTCTGTCTTTTCTTGATGCTGTTTACCAAATCCTTGATTTCCTCACCCCTGGGGTCTGCTAGTAGTGATCTATTACCAAGTGCCCTTGGACCAAACTCCGCCCTTCCACTCGCAACTCCCACCATCTTGTTTTCCTTCAATTCTTTAATTATTGCGTCCACGGGATACTCACCGTCTATGTTGTGTCCCAGGAATGGGTGTTCCCACCTGAGATGTGATTTCTGGTGTGCGGCTATACAACCTAGACTTGATCCTGCATCACCTGGGTTTGGAATTATCCATATATTATCAAACAATCCTAAATTTGCAAGTACCCGATTTGCGGCACAGTTCAACGCTACGCCACCTGCATATACAAGGTTACGTGATCCGTACTTACTTGCTCTGTGCCATAATTCTGCAAGGCATTCTTCTGTGACTGCTTGTATGCTGGCGGCTATGTCCATCACATCTGCGTTTGGTTCCCAGTCGCTTAATCCTCTATGCAGATTCTTTTTAAGTTTAAATGGTGTCTGATAGACGAAGTCGTCATAAATCTTTTGTTTGTACTTTGGTGTTCCGTATGCGGCCATGCCCATCAGGATGTATTCCTCTTCTGCAGGTTTAAGTCCACAACGATGTGTGAATGCACTGTAAAGTATTCCTATGCTGTGCGGATAGTTGAGTGTTTCTTTTCTCTCAACCCAGGTCTTGTCTGCTGTCGATATTGATACTGTCTCCCATTCTCCTATTGCGTCCACCGTGAGTATTGTTGCTCCTGTGTCCTTGAACGGTGACGTAAAGTAACCTGCCGCGGCGTGTGAGTCATGGTGTTTCACGTACTCATCTATTTTGATGTTAAAGTTATCCAGGTGCCATTGTGGCATCTCTGTATAACTTAATGCTGTTCCCCATTGTCCTGCGTACAACTGTCTTGTTTTCTTTAGCAAAGGTTTCTCGTAATAAACAACCTTATCAAATGGTCCGAATGTGTTTGCCTCATCCACTATCATTTGATTGAGATAATTATCGTTCTTAATCTTTGAATAACGTTCACTGTGTGCCGCCCACAATATCTCACCTATGCCTGAGCTGTAATCAACAACAGCCATTGCGGCATCGTGATTCATGCAGTTAATTCCCAGTATCTTCATTCTTCTCCTCTTGATGCCACCCTAGATCTTCTATGTTTGTACTATTACACTTCGGACACACCCACCATTCTTCAGTGCTGAAATCTTGCCTCAATTCGTTTGCAACGCCTTTCCATTTGCAGTTGTAACAATAGAAATTCCACCATGTCATTCTCCTATTTCCCAACCTATTACAACGCCGTAGTTCTCTTTGCCGTTGTGCTTTTCGTATGCTGGAGAAACAAATAATCTTCCTGCTTTGTATCTGATCATCGGAAGTATGTCATTTGATTTATAACCTGTCACAAGTCCTAATTCAATGTTCCAATACTCGTCTAATTCAAACTCCTTGCCAACGTATGCACTGATCCTGTCCTCAGAATTGTAATACACCCCTGCAATTGAATTACCCTCTGTGCACCTTGCGTGTGGATGTATATTGTTGTAGTCCGCTTCTAGGCCCACGTGCATGGACAGTGCCAAAAATAATCCTAAACAATTCATTTTATGTTAAACCATCCTTTTGCCCTGTCTCTGAACTTCTCCCACTCATCTAGTTCTATGTCGTATTCGAAGTTCTGCGTTGTTAGGTTTACTTGTACTTCTTTGGCTCCGTTCTTCAAGTGAAACTTCCTTGCCATGTCTGTTAACGGAGATAGTGTTACAAGCCTGCTCAAATGATTCGAATCCTTGATCATCTTGTACACTTCGTTAACCATGTGCTTACCACCACCTTTCTTCTTAGCCCAAACAGTGTAGGCTATTGCCACGTTGCCTTGTACGCCTGCCCTGTGTATTGCCTGCATGGCGGCGTCTTTGCTTAACTTGTCCATTTCCTCAACACTCTTCGGGATACCATGTGTGAATGCGAAACACATAACGGCCGCTATGTCGCCCTCTTCGTCCTTGATGCCGTATATCTTCCTGCCGTACGCCTGTCTGAATTCCAAAGTCAGTTCCGGCCTCACAGGATCTTCCGTAACATCTATGAACGGTAGTTCCATCAGTTCGAACTTGGGATTCTTTGCCAGAACCTTTTTAATTTTTGCCAGTACCATTTTATTTGTATATGAATGGATCTTTCTTCTTCAGTTCTTTCAGTCTTTTCCTGTAAGCTCTTTCCTGTTTAAACTTGTTCCAGAGATTCTTTATCCAAGTGAACATAATTTTCCTCCTATTAGATTGTTAAAAGTTGGTAACATTAATTTTACAGCATCTCGGTGTGCTTCGTCAAGTGGATGTGTGGTGCCACGTGGATAATCATTCAAAAGTGCCCATTGGTTGAACCCCATCATCCTCTCGCCGAATGAGAACCACTTGGTAAAATCTATCTCATTGTGTAATGCAGTCATAAAAGGGTCCTGATCTTTATGGTGTTCAAAATTCTTGTAGAACAAAGTGTTGTCCGCTAGTGTGAACATGAATGGTATTCCTTTCTTTTCCAGAATATTCTGCAACCAGATTATGCTCTTCCAACTGAGGTAGGTCTCGTGGTATTCATTAGCGGCATATTGATAGATAGCCTCGGCAAATGGTTTTGCACCTGATTCCTGAAAGGTGTCTCTCCTGGTCCTCCACTGCTCCTGTTGTGTCTCTGATCCTTGTATTGTTCTAAATGCCTCTTCATTGCCTGAAGTTGTGTCCCAAGGTGAAATAGAGACCCAACGTGTTTTCTCAAAACTCTTGTGTCTCGGCATTGCCCAATCATATCGTGAAAGGAAACTCCACATAACAACCACATATCCAATATCTTTGTTATTGGACACTGCTTCGAACACACGTCTAGCGATGCCTGAATTCCCACTGCCTGGATACGCTGTACAGATGTATTCATCTTCTGCGGAAAGTTTAAGTCCGTGTGCCCATGACATCTTTGATGGCGTTTTACCATCCACGTCATCACTTAATTCGTGTCCGAACGTGAAACTGCAACCTCCTGCTATAAATGTACTCATAGTTCTTTGAATCCTTTTTCTCTGTCTAAGTATTTGTGTTCAATTTTTGTGGGATTAAGTTCCTGTAAAATATCTAAAACTTTTTTAGGTTCGAAATCACTGCAACTGTACACATCTAGTTGTACCAATGCAGGATTTATTTCATCCCATATGTGTAAAGCAATATGACTTGTTTCTATAATTGCAAACGCAGTTACTCCTCTGTTGCCCGGCATTTTGCAGTATGTGGCTGTTGGTCCGTACATGGCTTTCATATCAATTGCTTTGATAATTCTGTTGAGAAACTTAATCGCTTTGTTACGGTTAGTAATTGGGTCAGAAACTTCTGCACGGATAATGATATGTTTGTGTTCTAAAATTTTATTCATATATTTTAAGTATGTTATTTAAAAGTGGAAACATATCTCCAAAATTTTCTTTCCTGTATGCATCTGTTTGTAGTATTCTTCTTTTTCTCTCTGCTCTTATCTCAGGAGAATCTCTGTCAGCGGCGTTCATGAATCTTATGCTGGGTTGATAGTCCGTGAGCATGTGGTATCTATCCACTACTATATCTTTGACTTGTTGTGGCAGTGTCTGTATGTTGAACACGTCCGGGTCGAAGCAAGTGTTCACGTAGAAGAACTTGGGTTGGAACTGTGCCACCCACAGTGCCATCTTGGCCCAGTTAAACACATTGAATATGTTGACTGTCGAACATATTTGAAAATCCATGTTTGGTGTTTTCATTTCTTTGAACTTAACAAGATTTTGATTTACTTCTCGCCATTTAGCAGGATGTCTCTGGTACTCAAAAGGTTCTCCTACATCATCAATACTAAACGCCACTTCAACATGTTTGAAGCAACTCCATAGATCAAATATTTCCTGTGGTGGTAACTGTGTGCCATTTGTGTTGTAGTGTATGTCTATATTCTTAGCATATCCTTTTTCAACACAGTGCATCAATATCTTGAAGTGATCCTTGATCATGAACGGTTCACCGCCTGTAAATTCAAAGTACTCCACATATTTTAGATCCTCCTGCAACTCTTCAAAAAATTGTGGGTTACGTTTTGGCCAGCCGCCTTCTTTCAATTGTTTTCTTGCCACAGGATTGTCTCCACCCTTGGCTGTCTCATAATCTATTTCTTCCTGAGCCCATTTCGAGGAACTCCACGATCCACATATCCTACATTTTAAATTACAAACGTTGCCCAACTTAAAGTCGATGAACTTGAGTGTTGGCTCGCTGTTGGGTGTCCAGTCTTCTAAACTGTTACGCATCTTATATATAGAATTTTGTCTCTTTGAAGTTTTGCCTGCATCTTCCTCTTGCCAACAGCTCTGGCATCCATTAGGACGTTCACCGTTTCTAAACTGTGTTCTAAGATTGTCCATGTATTCTGTATCTTGTATCGATTTCAGACTTTGTTCGTAAACTTTTACACCAGGGACACTGCCCTTGTACAAACAGCACGGCGATGCGCCACCATTTACATCAACTTCTAGATGTGTCCACGGTAATGGACATATGTTTGAATCTATATACTTGTCCACCAGTCTAATACCCTTTCATCCCTGCTTAATATTTTTGTTATATCCTGTCTTCTAATTTTATCAATACTTTCTTGTCTCTGTTTTCCTTTTTTAGTTGCTGTAAAGGTTTCTCTATTTTTTAAATTCTTTATTACGTCTATCAATGATCGTTGTTTTCGTGTAGCGAGAGGTTCCATGTATGCTAATGCTTCGTCAATAAGTGCGTGTAGCAGTTCTTTGGGCAGTGCTAATGGACTTAGAATCTCATCATTGCTAAAAGTAAACATGACTTTTGTTAATATCTCAGTTTCCAGCTCTCTGCTTAAATCAAACATGTTTTTAAGTTCTAGTAAACCAGGCATTGTTATTGTGTAATCTAATCTCATCTCCCTGGCTGTTTTTGCCACTGCCATTCCTTCTTTAAAATTGCGTAGCCATTGCTCATAATTTAATCCGTCTCTGATATACTCCCCAACTTCTCCTGTTCCGTCCAGTGATGAACATATTTGCCAGTCTTGAAACTGTGGAAGTAAGTCAAACAGTTTGGTTCCTTTGAATGATGTCCTACTTAGATTCGTGTTGTATCTCACATACACTTCTTTTGCGAATCCCAATTCTATTATCCTTTCCATGGCCTTCCAGTGCATATCCCACATAAGAGGTTCTCCGCCACACCAGTATATTTCTTTAATTGTCTTAGTTTCTACAGCATCTACAAACTCTTGCACCACCTGTGTGTCTTGGAACTTTATAATTTGTTCTCTTAACGGTGACGCCATCCACGGCTGTGATTCTTTACTCCATCTGTTGTGTTTCCTGGATTCTGCTTCCCAACTTGAACTCAACATATCACCACACATCCTACACTTGAAATTGCATAGGTTGTTGAACCTGTAATCAAAACTGATAGTTTGCATTGTGGTCGCACCTGTTTCGTCTGTTTTATCAAATGCGTCGTCCACCCTGTCTTTAAACAATTGGTTCCAGTATGACCTGTATACGTCGGTGTTTAATAATTTGTGGTCACAAACCTCGCACTCTGGTAACTCCTCACCTGCCATCATACGTAGTCTGACCGATTTCATGTGGTCAGAATTCCAGTGTTCTTTTAATGTTAACGGCTTGTATTCATTAGCATCGTTGCCTGTGTCTATGTATTGTTTGAAACTTTGTGCTGGTTCTCTTGATGCACAACACATACGCCTCTCCGTCTGGGGTGACAAGTATGTGTGCGTCCATGGTGCCATGCAGAACGTTTTGTTACCTTCGCTTGGTTTAATTCTTTTCATACAACTCCGCTAATTCAGGAAACGTTTGAAGTATGTCTTCATCTCTGATCACATCCATTTTTTTCATTGTGTCTTTGAACTGTTGCATGTCATTGCTGTTGTCTCTTCTCAGCATGTAATCTAATCCTGATTCGAATCCCTTTGTTGCCCTGGTAAGATGATCTAACGGTCGTAACCAGTCAATATGTTTTTCAAATTTCTCTTTTACTTTTTGTTTAAATGAGTCCGGCAAAAGATCAATCCTCTGGGCATACGGGTATTGTAATAAGTTAAAATTAAAGTCCTGTGGTTTGATAAGACCTTGATCTACCCAACTCCTATGGAAGTCGGTAATGTGTAATGCATTAATCAGTCCTACTGTACTTGAAATGTAGAAATCAACTTTTGGACACACTTCTAACATTCTTTTCCTATTTGCAACCACATCTTTCCACACTGTTCCTTTACGCATGTATTCACCTCTGGCTCCCTCTGCATCTAGACTTGCACCTATAGATACTGAATCAAACTTTTTCCATAATTCTAAAACGTCAATATCTTTATATTTTGTTCTAGTAAAATTTGTATTATAAATTAAACGAACATGATACATTTTACGCTTATCTAGTTCTTTTAATATTCTGTAATGTTCTTCCATTATGATTGGTTCACCACCTGCGAAATAGAACTGCTCTACGTGTTCAAACTGCTCAAGCATCTGATCCCATATGTCATTACTGCTCCTACCAACCTTCATTATTTTTGCATGATTAGGGGGTGCACCTGTAAGTTTCTTGTGATCCTCGTACCAGTTCGAACTGAACCACGTACCACAACTCCTACAAGCAAGGTTACAAAGATTGCTGAATCTGATGTCCCAATACTTAATTACAAAATCCGCTGTTCCATCTGTTTGCGTGTTGTCGACCATTCCAATGTTGTGTCCAAAGTGTTTGTTTGAGCTCAGGCGTAGGCTGAAAAATCCTGACTTCTCTTGATCATAACATTTTCCACAATGTTTGTTTGCCTTGTTGGCCAGCATATTCTTTCTAATACCTTTCATCTCATCGTTGTTAAAAACTTCTGCCATAGAGTTTTTATTAAGATCGCCAACAGGGTATCTGTCTAGTGCGAAACAACAAGGGTATGCCCTGCCATCAGGGAAAGCGTGTATGTGCAACCATGGCATCATACAAAAAGTATCACTGTCGAGTAATAACTCCTTTTCCTTAGGAGTCATGTCTTTAATTTTTAGTTTTTCGGGCTCTTTCGCCCCGTACTCATATGCCACGGTACCATTCTCCTATTATTGGAAAAGTCTTTTCAAAGTCTCTCCCTGATCGTTTGTCGTATTGACTGTAAAATGCTTTAAAGTCTTTTTGTAGTTTACTCTGTTCGGCCGCTCCTGCATGGGGCGTCTTGACAACATCTAGATAGTCAATAAGTCTTTGTGTTTGATTGACTTCCATGTGTTCTAAATGCTTTAGATTGTTATTTAAAAACTTTACCAAGTCCCCTTTAAATTTATTTCTTAGGTCGTCCGGTAGTACAAGCGGTGATTGGAAGCTCGGAAACCTCAATATGTTAAGTGTGAAGTTGACCTCTGGTCCATACACTTTACTTGCACTCTTGAACCATACCATTTTCTCTAACAGTTGCGGCAATGACTCCAGACACAGTGCATTTATAGTACACATATTGTGAAGGGCACGTGGAACCTTATCCACCATCATGTGCAAGAAATTAGAATGCCAATCCCCGTACACCAATCCGTCTCTGATGTATTCTGCCTGTCCAAATGTTGCCTCACAACTTGTATACAGTTCAAAGTTGTCAAACTTTTTCAACTTTGTTTTGAATCTATCGATTATACTTGGCTTAGCACCCAGATTAGAATTTATTGCGAGAGTCATGTTGGGATTCATCTTATCGCCTTGTGTCTCTATCCAATCCAACAGTCTCCACAGGTTGGGTGACATCATAGGTTCTCCGCCCGTTATTCTCAATTCATCTAGACTTTTGTGCAGGTCAGTTTCCCACCATTTGTAAAATGCTTCGACGTAAGGATTTGTTTCGTCTTTTTTATAAGGCTCTGCACTTTCATGACTGTGGGTAAAGTGGTTACGTCCGTCTGTTGTCATGCCTGTGTATGGCCCTTGCCTTTTGATGTTGTTTGCCCATGTTGAACTAAATGCAGGGTTGCAATACGTACAGGCAAAATTACAGGTCCTGTCAAATGCTATTTCGAGTGTTTTTAGATTCCAGTCTGTGGTTGGGTCTGACTTGTGTGCTTCCTTTAGTGCATCATTGGTGAATATCCTAGATTTATAAACTCTATCACTGATGTTGTCTCTGTTAATATCCTCTATCTTCCAACAGTACTCACAGCCTTTTGGTCTCTCACCACACTGCATTTGTCTACGTTGTTCCTTCTTTTGTACTGTGTTGTGTATTGCACTTGGATTTGTTTTAATTGCTTCCAGATCAATTTTGTGTGGTAAGGGATGATGGCAACTTGTGGTCATACCACTGCCCAACCATATGGTTGCGTTGTACCACTTGGCTCCACAGAAGCTCGCACTTTTTGGATCTAGTATCTGTTTCTTATATTGAAGATCGTCCATCTTTTACTTTAAAATAATCTTTCAGTTTGTTGTATTCGTCCTCCGGGCAGAGAATGTCGCTCTTGAACATTATGTCCTTTACCCAGTGGTAGTGTGCTATAGGCGGTGGATGGTTTTCCCCAGGCAAATAATATTCTTTGTAGTTGTCATCAGCAAACTCCCATAAGCCTTGTCTTTCTTTATAGAATAAAAATTTTTTCCAGTCTATTTCGTTACCTAACGCATTCTCACTCTCGCTGTGTGTTTTGTCACGCAATACGTGTTTGTTGAACACCATCATTGTGTATGGTATTTTTTTCCGGTCTAGAAACATTTGTGTTCTCAGGATGTTTTCTAGTGTTCTATAATATTGATGTTCTTCATTCCAAAAATGTCTCCTGTAATAATCATGCTTATCAGGTAACCTGTGTCCACCGAACCATGTGCTCCAGTTGAAATCGTCATCCCACACCCTGTAAGTTATCCTACCATCTAGATGATCTACTCCTTCGTCTAGTGTTACTACTTCATACCTGTCACTGGCAGACCACATGATGTACATGTGATCTATTTGTTTGTGTTTCATGGCACTGTTGATCACCGCACGAGATATTGTCTCATTGCCGCTGGCAGATCTCCCTTTGTTGATCATTGTCACACCACCATTGAACCATGGTACGAATTTAGGCCAGCAAGGCCATTTATAGGCAGTGAAACTGCAACCATGTGCAATAGTTTTAGGCATTCCTGCACTCCTCCCAGAACTCTTCCATCTCGGGGAAGGTGTTCAAGAACCTTGTGAGACGTCTACGATCGTGTTCGTTAAAGAAAGCGTAAAAGTTTTTTTTATTTTGCGTACTTGCGTCCGCGTTTTCGCGCCAGTATGCGAGATTGCGTTGCATCTTCTGGATCTCGAAGTCCTTGAATATGTGTAGTCCGTTTGACTCGCCGGAATTGTTCTGCATGTACTCTATGTTTGCCTCATGTATCGCCTGGTACGACTCTGGTAGAAGTGTGATCTGTTGCCATGCGGGTTGCCTCAGCAGTGGCACGTCAAACCACACCCTTTGGTATGTCTTGCTGTATTTTCTACGCAGTTCCAATATCTTCTCCAACAACTTGTCCATACTTGTTATGCTTAGGTTGTTGTAGGTGCATATGAATGTGATCGAATTACGCACAGGTATTCTATCAAGGAATTCCTCCACGTTATCCATCATGTAGTTGAAGTCTAGGCCATCACGTATGTACTCTGCCTTTTTGCCATATGCGTCCACGGAAACGAACTGCATCATGTGTTCCACCTTCTGTTCCATGCATATGTTCTGTGCCATGTTGTAGTACTTCTCCTTGAGCTTCTTGTCAGGAGGACACATGTTGCTGGTTACGTTTAGGTGAAGGTCCTGTTTCGGATGATCCATTATGTACTGGAACACCTTGTAAGTGTTGACATCCATCATGGGTTCTCCTCCCGTCATACGGAAGTGCTTCAAATTCTTGTACAGTGTTGGCCACCATTTCCAGAACGCTGTGACATATGGATTGTCCTCCCTGTTGGGTATGGGACGTCTCCTGCCCTGGAAGTGTTCTGGTGCATTGTGGGGAGGGGTGGTAGGATATTCGCCGTATCTGTCCACCTCCTTCGCCCACGTGGTCGAGAACTGTGGTGAACAATAACTGCACTTGAAATTACAAGCGTTGTTGAAATTCACCTCAACGTATCTCGGCGTCCAACGTTCGTCTATTGGATTCTGTCTGATCTCTTCGAAGTCCTGCATGGCCCATGGTTCACCGGACCTGTAGTGCCTGTCTGACATCTCCCCGGTGTTCTCTATGTTCCAGCAGTAACTACAACCTTTTGGCTTCTCGCCTTTGAGCATCTGTGATCTTTGTTCTAATTTTTCTGCGGTGTTGTGCAGTGCGGCAGGGTTAACTTTGACTGCCTCCGGGTCAATGTTGTGCAGTGGCGGATGGTAGCAACTGTTTGTCAGTCCCGTGGGCAGGTGCAGTGAGGTCTGGTTCCACTTGGCCAGGCACATAGTCGGTGAAACTTCCTTCAGTTTCTCCATGGCGTTCAGTGCGTCTGCCTTGTAATTACTAGTACTCACGGTCTTGCACTCCTTTGTTTATGTGTCGTGGCATCACGAATCTGTAGAACCTGCTGTCTATCTTGTCGTACTCTGCTATGGGCATGTCCAACTGTTGTCTGAGACTGTTCCCCCACATCTCTAACTCCCTGTCTATGTTGGCAGGTTGTACTTTGGAATTGAAGTAGTCTGCCATGCTGTCTAGATCACTCACATCAAAATCGTAGTTCTTGTGATCCACCACTGTGTAGAAACTTCCCATTCTTGCACCCAGCATCGCAAACTTGCCATTTTCAACATCTGCACCTATCGTGCACCATGTGGTCAAAATACGAAGATTGGTTGGCCAAATCTTTGCAAAATTATTTGGATCTATGGGTTTGCCTTTTTCTGTACTCATTTTGACACCTTCCCTGAATCCAGCGATGAATGCCTGCTGTGGTGAGTGATTAATCATTGTGGTCGAATAACAGTTGTGTAGGTTTTCGTGAGGCACCCCCCAACAGAAATCTATTTTGTTTTCTTCGGTTTCAGCGTTCTCGTGTGTCCTCATATCTCGGACAGTATCCCTGTTCCATCCAACTAGCCCGCCATTGCCGTAAACCAATCCGTTGACGTTGTTCTTTGCCCTCCACCTATGCACTGCTTTCTTGTTTGTCTTTTTCCAGTCCAATGATTGTAACAAGAATGTCTCATCTATAATGTTGTCACCGTCCACACTTATGAAGAAATCAGTTTCTGCAAGTTCCGCCGCGGCCTTGTGTGCTGAATCGAAGCCAACAACACCGTCCACACGTTTGGCCCATGGCACCTTGTCCTTGAGGTCCGCCCAGTTCTGTTCCTTGTTGGGCTCCTTGAAGGAGATGTAAACGAAATCAAGATCACCTACTCGTACTCTATCTGCCATGTCTTGCCTCCTTCTGCCACTTTCTCTGGCCAATGTATATCGTCATCAACAAAATGATATCCATTTTCAGATGCCAGAAGTTTTCTAAATTTTGATTTCAACCTTGGCGTTGGTTTTAAGACTATCTTTTCTTCTTCAAGCATGTAACTATCCTCGCCATGATTTATAATCTCTAATTTCTTTTTGAGTGATACTTCAATTTGTTTGCCATCTACAGTAACAAAATGTTTCTTTGGTTCTCTTTTAGGCAAATTTGCAAGTGCTTTAAATATTTCAGACATCCAACTCCTTGTCGTGGTAGTGCCAGACCCTGCTGACACGTGTTTCTCCAACGTATATCTTGTTGTGGGCTTTGTGGGGCATTAGGTAATCGTTGTGATTGGCCAATTTGTTCAACCCGTTTATTCCGGCCTTGTTGTGTATAAATTTAAACCAATCGTAGTCAATTAAATCCTGACACGTTGGATCCATGATTCTGTAAGCAAGGGCGAACGCCACGTCTGTGCTTGGGTATTGATCATGGCAGGCCACGAGCATCTCCGATCTTACCTGCTTCCAATTTCCAACTATGCTTTTTACGATATTAAAAAAACGCTGTGCTTTACTGCTTTTTCGAAAATACATAAGTCCATTGTAAATGTTTGGCAGGTGGTTTCTCATAAAAAGTTTCCTGTACACCTTATCCTTAATCACGTTACTTCTGTAATCGAAACAGTCAACACTGAAAACAAGATCATCTTGCCATAAATGGTGCCACCACCAATCAGTGTTTGTTGTCCATAGCATATCACTTTCTAGTTTTATTGTGTGTGTGAACGGCGTAAGGTCAAATGCTTTGTACTCGTTGGCCCATTTTATATCATGTGTTGCACTGTCATCATCTTTAATCACTTTTACAACATCAACAGACTTATCATTGAATTGGCTTTGTTGGTCTGTCACTACACAAATATTACTGTGATTGTTGTATTTCTTTATGCTCCGGGCAAGTTTAATGCTTAACTCTACGTAGTCTGTGTTAGCATTGTTTTGTGCGAACCAAAGGAATCCTTTATTCATAAGGTATGTCCTTGTTAAGCACATGAACATCTTGTGCCTCGAGCTGATTTACTTGGCCATTCAACTTCCATTTCACACCAGAATCTCCCAATTCTAATATTTCACAATCTGGTGGCAATGTGGACAATGCAAAAGGAAATTTATCATACCCAATAAACCCTTTAAGTTGTTGTAGTGCAATGGCAAACGCATAATCGTTTCGAAAATTCTTCGCATGTATCCTGTATAGATCAGTAAAATGAGGGTACCAGTCTTTGACGTATTTGACCATTTTAAAAATATGCTCTACTTCCTTGCTTTTTTTGAAGTACAGCACAGTGGCCCATACCATAGGTATCTGACTGAACCTACGATGGTCGAAACTATTCCTACCGCTAAGATCAAATGCTTGGTTAGGCACTAGGAAATTGTAGTCGGTTTCAAATAATTGTAACAGATTGTCAGAATAACAGAAATAATCTATGTCCATTACACAAGTTTTATCATATGGACTTAATTCGTATGCCATATGCCTGTCAACGTTGTTCCAAGGCTTTCCTTGCTTGGTGTTTCCTATTTCAGGTTCTATAAATTTGTAGTTGATAAAACCTAAAGGTTTAAGTTTATTATATGTCTGAAAATTTGTTACTACTGTGATCTCTAACTTTAAATTCTTCTTGATTAATCCTACACATCTTTCAAGTATCTTGTGGTACTTTGTGTGTTCCGTGTCAAAACAGAATAATAAAATGCCTTGTTTCATTAATCACCTTTTTTTGTAAAAGTTTCATACATTTGGTGGTATGCATTCAAGGCCTCCTGATTTCGTTCAATCAATCTTTCTAAGAAATTGTCAGCATCTGTAATCTTAACAGGATTGTTATTGGTATCTAAAAGAAAAAAATTACCGTTATTTTCTTTGAGTGTTCTGACAAGACCTATTGTATTGGCATCGGCACGGAAAAGATTTCCGTTGTAGGCCATTACCATCCTAGAATTTGCTTTTTCTAGTGCGTTCCTTTTAGCAACTGCTATGTCGTAAGAAAGGTCTGATTGTTGTTTTAAAGAGCGAATATCCATAACACGATTATACAATTAATTATTGATAAAATCAACACCTTAAAAATTATTTTGGCTGTCTGATACCGTAGGCTAGAAGCACACCACGTGGCACATTACCTGTGTAAACCAAACTGTGTACAAACCTACGATTGTTTATGAATATGGGTTTGCTGACGTCTAGAAGTCCTACATTTTTGAATTTTAGTTTCAGCTCTTCAGAGTCCCCAGACAGTACAAAGTACAACTGAGTTGGTCCGTCTATGATACTCTTACCATCTTCATAAGTGAAATCATCCATATGTATTGGTAGAACTGAATTTGGTTGCAACTCCACGTACTGCATCTGTAATATTTCTGTGAACCCAAAACTTCCCATGGTATCCCTTAACTTTTTGTTCTTGATCTGCTCTAATTTTATTGTTGGCAGTACAGGTTGAGGTTTCAGTGACCTGCATTGTCCTTGTCCATAAAACTTTGAGTCAAGGAACTGTAGGTCCTCACTAAGATCTATGTCTGTATCTACATTATCTTTGTGTTTCATGTATGGCAAGGCGTGAAAATTGTCCTTGTGGTACCAGTGTGGGCCTTCACCATTGGCGAAGAATTGTTTGACACTGTGTGGTATGAAGTCTCCTTGCACTTCCACATTCCAGCTCTCTGTGATCAAATATTTGTCTTTCAAACTCTTGAATGTCAATAGATCATCTTGTGCTATACATTCTGATATCCTTGAGAAATACTGTGCTGGGTCTCCGTGCAACCAAATCTCATAACCGGCGATTGTGTTGTTACCTGAATTGAGACAGTGTCTAATTGACTCTCCGCCTATCTTTATGTCTGTGATGTCATTCCTGTGTAGATTGATGTAACACTTATGCCAAGATTGTGGCATGTTGATTATGCCAGACTGTGAGATTGTGTTGCCATCTAGTCCTATGCATTCAAAACTGGCATCGACCTTGGTGAATATCTGTATCTGCATACGCAATATTTAATTGCACAAACAGTCAGTTGTAAATTATTATGATGTTGAGTTACTTACTTCAGCGTTTGAAGCCGTTTTGATGTCTGCCGCAAGTCCCTGTGTGTCGTTTGGTGATACTTCGATCAGTGCTAGAGTCATTCTCGGTGCTTCGTTGGGATTTGTTGGTACACTGCTTAGGTTACCTGCAGTAAAAGTTGTATCTGCCGCCGCGTCTGTTGAAGTCATTTTGACTGTCATTACAGTGGCCGAACCTACTGCCGCATTCAACTTGGCTTCAATCTGAACCGTGTTTGAAGTGTAACCTGAGTTGTCTGAAGTCAGTTTAATTATGTTCGTGTATCCAGTTCCTAGATCATGGAAACCATTTCCAAGTCCGTTTGTCGTCAGTGTCTCCCCTGATCCTGATCTTGTTGATGCGTGTGCGGCGATGTCTAGGTTACCGATCGCAGTTGTTGTTAGGTCATTGAATACTGTGTCTTTGGAGCCGTCGATACCTGTTACGCAAGAAGGATCTACCCTGATCTTGCCTCCTGCGTTGAAGAACGCCCTCATTGTGTTGTTGTTAGCGAATGTAACTGATCTCTCAATGGTTGATGTACCATTGAATGTACCGGAATTTGTGCTTGATCCAACTGCTGTGGTGTCAAATGCAGTTGCACTTGTTGATCCTGCCGCAACCTCCGCCGCCAAAGATGCCAAGTCTGCCACCAATGCAGATGCAATGGCTACGGCATCACCCGCTGACACTGATACTGACGTGATAGAGTCATTGGTGTGGTTGCCAATGTTGACTATTCCTGTGAATAGTGCATTCCATTGTGACGCCGCGATGGCGTCGCCTGCTGAAACTGTTGAAATAGTTGATTGATTCAATCCATACTCCCCAGATCCTGGACCTGCGAAATGGTTGTATCCAAATGGATCACTCGTGCTTCCTACGAATACGTTGTATTCATCATCTAAAATTGCGTCACCTGCCGAATATGCCATAAACTTATTTAACCCCTATTACGCACTCTGTGAGTGCCGTTTCTTCATTATATTTATGCTTTAACAATCTTCCTAATACATTAAATGCCGTACACTCATCCAGGTTGGCCACACGTGCCTCACCGTTTTGTGCTGATACCACACGATCTCCTGCTTCTCCCTTGCCCTGTAATTTGACCATGACACGTCCTTTTAGGGCTACCATGGGGTGTGAGTCGTTGTTGCCTGCTTGTGCATTCATCAAGAACGCTGGTGATTCTGAAATTACCCCAAATACTGCATCTGAAAGTTCGTCTTTACATTTTGTGATCTCAGCGTCTCCGCCTAGTATAACCACATCTCCCACTTCCGTGTCGCAATCTGCCTCGTAACGCTCTGCCAAATCAGCGTACTGCGCCGAGGTTGATGTGGCGTGAACTATGTTTGCCCTGATGTCCACCAAAGTTGGAGCAGTCATTTCTGTGCCACCCACGTCTGTTGATTTGAATGCTGTCCAGGCACCGCCTGCGTTGCCGTGAGTCGTTGTTCCGTCATCTGCGAATGTTTCGTCCCATACCCAAAACAAGTCTTGCTCGGTGACTGTTGATGCGTTACCTCTGTTTACTTTCAATCCTGAGAAGTTAGGCATACCTGAGTTGCTAGATATGTTCCTGTTCAATTCTATAATGTTGTCTTCAATCGTTAGTGTTGTTGTGTTGAATGTTGTTTGTGTTCCATCTACAGTTAAATTTCCTTTTACCCTTAGATCACCAACTGAGGGTAGTTCAAGTCTACCTGTATCACCATCCAGTGTCATAAGTGTTGTGGTAGCGCCGCCATCGTTCACTGTGAATATTATGTCCTTGTCCTGCGTGGTCTGTGCAATAGTCAAATTGTCACTGGCCATTGTGAAAGTAATATCCGATCCAGCACCTAGTGTAAGTGTTGTTCCGTCTACTAGAACACCTAGTGTACCCGTTGATGTATCGTTGGCGTTTGATCTCAAGTAGTTCGCGGCCGCAACACCACCCAACGCATCTGCGTCTGTGGCTGTGCCTCTGAATTTGGCCGACGATACCGAACTTGATAGTTGGATACCTTGTGCCACTGTGGAAAATCCTGCCGCAATTAGTGCCGCGGCATTGGTTTCCGTTGAACTCGGTGTGAATGCCAGGTTAGAAACAATACCTACTACAGTGTCATTGGCAACCATTTTTAATATGGACTTGCTTACACCTGTGTTGTCGTCGACAACATCACTAGTAAACTGTGTCACTCCGGAACCTGCAACTGTTGTTGGACCGATCAGTGTCCAGGCCGAACCTGTGTACACATAAAGTTGTGTGTTTGTTGTGTCAAACCACAAGTCTCCAAGCACAGCATCTGTTGGTGCTGTTGCAGAGTTTGCCGTTGATCCAACAGGTTTAAATTTTGATCCCGTGTATACATTCAACTGATTGTTTGTCTTGTCGTACCATAACTGTCCTTGAATTTTGTTCGCCGGTGTCGTGGTGTTATTAAAATTCTCTAGTAGTTTTACAAGGTTTTCATTTAACCTCTCTCCAAAACCCGCGTAGCCTTTACCTATCAGTGTAAGGTCTGTAGTGGCCGTATCGATGGTTCCATCGGCCAGTGTGACCAACAATGTTCCAAATGTGTTATTAATCTTGTATGCCATTACTCGTCGTCCCTTATTCCTGTCAACATGCTAACATCTCCTAGTACGTCGATCAATATGTGTGTCAGTGCTATTTTATTAGGATGATTTTTTATTGAATCTTCCAGTGTCTTGATCTCCTCAGCCGTCAAAACAGTTTCTATGTTGCCATTGATATAATCTGCTACTTCGCTCTTGCTTATCATTCTTTGTTGCTCCCGTTTCGAGACACTGCTTCTACCATTATCGCATCACCAACTAGTTTTCGCAATATTTTTGCTATCTTTGGAGACATCCAATTTTGAATGAGTCCTAGCCTAGCGCCGTTATTACCTTCCCAGTATTCCACATGGTAATCGTTACCACCTTTTTCGAATTGGTTGTCTATGTATTCTGTTACTTGTTCTTTAGTTGCCATGATTCTTTATGTGTATTTAATAATAAATTAATGTCTTTGTTGTACCCTGTCAAAAACTGTGCATATTTGTCAGCGACAAAAGGTTTTGCTATCAGTCCCAACAGATAACACCCGCTTTCACCGAACAATCTCACCATTTTGCCAGTTAGGCTACCCTGGGTTCTCGTGCCCATTTTGTAGGACAGTTCTTTTGCTCTGTTCGTTGCAAACTTTTTTGATACGTCGATAACCAGTTTTGGCCACCAATGAGTTGATTCTTCATGTCTTCTCATCCATTCAACCAAAGGTATTGCCCATAACCAATAACCTATTTTCGTTGCATCACTTAGATTGTTTCTAGAAAATTCTCTATCATTCTGTAGATCTGTCAGATCAAACATACCTCTGCCATAGAAGTATGTGCATATCACACGTGCATTAGAGCCCTTTCCTGCACTGCAGGAACCGATTGTGGACGTCCCTGGAAATGCGTCGAAGCCAACTTCATGCACATGCCAATCACATTTTTTCGAAGTTCCAGTAACTGTCCTGTTGTCACCGCCGCCTCCACCTCCGCCAATGGTGTCTGGTGTCACTGTCGGAGAACCTGCCGTTCCTGCCGATCCTGATGTTGTGTTACCCGTGGCATCTCCAAACGCGGCATAATTTATTACAAATGAAATATCATTCGCAAAAAAGGCCTTCCATGCGCCACTTACTTTGGTGTACCCAAACTTAATATTTTTCCAAGCACCTGACACTTTGTGATAAATCTCATCAATTTTCTTCCATTCTCCGGCCACCTTGTAGTTCGAG
>Ga0209535_1000617_pt1 | contig 24956 bp, 7 predicted proteins | sample LinPmetageLP28_FD_184041 | JGI IMG/M metagenome (GOLD analysis project Ga0209535, IMG submission 184041) | Marine viral communities from the Pacific Ocean - LP-28 (SPAdes) (version 2) | ecosystem: Environmental > Aquatic > Marine > Oceanic | place: Pacific Ocean | collected 2009-08-22
CCAGCGTAGTTTTTTCCAACTAGCGTTTGACTTGAATCTGTATTAATAGTACCATCTGCAACTACTGCAAATATTGTACCATCTGTTAGGTTAATGGTATATGCCATTTTATTTTACTCCGTTTTTACAAGTGTATTTATTATCTAAATAATATACCACTATTTATGTAGAACTTAGATTGGTTAACGTCTGTATACGCACAGTATAATCAATCTGTATCTGTCTGTTTAAACTCTTCTGCACTGGATGGAAGATTACATGTGTTATCAATCTCAAATCAGTTGCACTTCCATTCCAGGTTTTTAAACCTAGTTCATCAAAGACATAATCACCGTTAAAGTCAGTTGAATTGTCAAATGCTTGTTGACCACTTGGCTCTCCATAGTCTAACAAACAACTTACTAGTATATCACTATAAACTTTTCCACCAGTGTGTGTCACAGTAAGTTTGTTTCTAGTTGTATCAGTGTTGGCTGAACTGTTATCATCAACTACTTTTGAGTATGTTGGGTTGTACAAGTTGGCATTTTGACCAGTTGTATTTGGTGGAAGATATGTAATAACACCTGTTGGATCTACACTGCTACCGCCATTGCCAAATGCCATGCTGTAAATTTGTCCTACTGCTTTGTTAGCAAGACTGTTTGCCAATGATTCACTTATGTTTTCATAGTGTATAGCGTTGCGTTTGTCAACAATAACTTCTCCGCTGTTAGGATCAAATATTTTGATATGACCACTGATAGCAATTTGTCCGTTTTCATTAGGACGTACTTCTTCTGACTCTGTCACTAAATCCTCATTTGCGTTTTCTTGTTCCATGCTGTATTTACCTTATTCTTCTACCTAGGATTTTAAAAACAACGCTGCTCGTGTAGTTTGGTCTTGCAATGCAATTCCATTACTAGCAGTATTAGTTCCTTGTGCATACATCACAGTAGCAGTAATCTGACTAAATGTAATTGTACTTCCAGATGCAGGAGCAGTTGTGAATGTTATTTCTGTACTAGTTAACGATGATTCAGTAATAGTATAATCAGTATCAGGTACAAGCACTGTTCCACCTACTGTAACTGTTATTGCGTCTGCAAGTTCTGTACTATCTAAAAGCGTTGGTATAGTTATTGTTGTAGTATAAATTTTTGTAACCCCATCACCTACTGTAGAATCGGTTGCGGTTGCTTGTTGGTATGTAGTCGGTAGCTGCTCACCTGCTCCTACGTCAGAGACTGTATCGTCGGTGGAGTGGGTGTAAACTCCTGTTCCTGCAGTACCTCTGCGTAATCCGCTTACTGAATTAGCGCCTAAATTTCTATTTCTATACGTAATACGTTCGCCACCAATTATGATCTGTCCAAATATTCCTTGTTCTAGATTTGGCTCACTGAGTTTGGATACATCAGCTACATATATTGTATCATCATTTACTGCTACATCAACTGATAATTTTGTAGTATTTGTTGTATTAAGTTTCAATAACTTTTGGTTACCTAACATGTCTTGGAATAGTCTAAAATTTAAACTGTTTGGTACCACACTATTAGTAAACATTGTTACTACTAGTACATCAGCGTCATTTAGAATACTTAAATTAAGTCTAAGAGTGCTAAGTTGACTACTAGTTGTCACTGTAAAATCAATTGATGGTCGGAGATATTCGCCGTTAAGCGTAACAATTAATCTAGCGTTTGCAGTAACCTGTCTCCCTAAGGCAAAGTTGTTTGTGTCAATGGTTGAACCAACTGTCTTGTCAAACTCACTTGCATCGTATGCATCTTCGTCATATGCTACTCCTGTTGTGATACCTTGGGTTGTTGGGCCAACGTAAACCTTTGTCATAATATTTTGTTGGCTGGTATCATTAAATGTGGTAACATCAAATAATGCATCAAATACTGCACTAACTCTTAAATTTATATCACTAGCGTTAACTATGGTGTAGTCCGAATCAGTTGTGGTAAAGATTTGTATTTGTGAACCAGCTGCTGGTAAAGACTGTGTATTAAACTCCACATATCTATCACTGCTTCCATCATATGGACTTAAAGTCCAATTTACCGAAACATTCTGTTTTACATTATCAACGTAAACTAGTAGGTCAGCAGTGCTTATCAATGCTTGATTGGTTTTAGCAGTTGTGCTCAAATAGTAAGGACCAAGGCTTGATCCATCGCCTGTATATTCTATACCTTCTGGCGGACGTAGTCTAAAACCAGCTCTATCAACTATCATGTTAGCAATGTTTGTACCTTGTAAACTATTGGTAAGAGGATATATTGCCGTACTACCATCATAGTTAAAATATTCTGCAACACTTGTGCTCCAACTATACTGTATAGGTGTGGTTGCTCCTAGTGCTACAATAGTAACCGTCTGCGTGTTTGTTGGTTGTGTATCAAAAGTAATAGTTGTTGCATAACTTCCATTTGCAGCAAATGTATACGCAGTGGAAAGTGCACCATTTATAAAAATTACTATTTCATTTATTTCACTAAATGCTACGTTGATATCTTGTGTACTATTTGTAATATTATCGCCAACAAAACTTTCTTTGAAAAGTTGTGATCCGCCACCTAGTCCGTAGACTTCGACGCTGATAGTGTCGCCTATGCTGGCGTCAGCATCTGTGCTTACTATAACTTTCTTGTCTACCCAGTTAATAGTATAAGCAGTTGGTGGCAACACTCGTCTTGTAGTTGAATTAATCACAATTACTTCAACTGGATGTTCAATTAGATTATTAAACACTATGCTTATGCCTGTTGCAGTAAACACATCACTGATACTTGAAATTTCAAAACCATGTCCGTCATTAGCCCAGTCACTTCCGGGACGAGTAAAAACCTTTAGATCCAGTGTGTCAAATTCACTGCCCGGAACCAATTCTTCAGGAGCATGTGAACTATATGTGTCAATGAATGCACCACCTTCAACGTTAATATCTGTAGATCTTGTACCTAAATACGTATCTGTAAATGCACTTTCGTATATCACATCAAGTATCTCTGGATCGTATGTTGGTAATCCTTCTGGACCAAAACTGATATTATCAAATCGATTGATATCATAGTTGCCAATATCAAAACCTGTGTTTTGATCAAAGTCTGGAGCATCAACTTGTACACCTGGATAATCAATTCCTGTCATTACCTGTGCTAATTCACGTCCTGGCTCGTTTGGTCCAGGATTATATAGACCCATTGTTCTGTCAGCTGCATCAAGTGTACTTGCATCGACAATAGTATACTTTTCTGGATCAAAACTGTTTCCTGATGTAAAATTAGCAATTACCTTGTAAACCTTTGGCAGTGCAACATTTACAATACCAACAGTTGGTACTGGAAACCTTACTAATTGGCTAGCAGTAAAAGCTGTATTAGCAGTCCAATCTATAACTTGACTTGAATATGTAATCCTGTTATAAGCAATTGTAGTTGTAAAGTCACGAACTTTTTGTGTTTCTAAGACTGCAACAGCGGTGGCATCTGAGCCGTTGCCACCTGAGATAGTTATAGTTGGTGTAGTTATATATCCGCTACCAGGCGATAATAAAGTTATGCCTGTTACAATTCCGGCAGTGTTAACCGTAGCAGACATAGTTGCTTGTGTAATTGCATCTCCAGTAACAACCACTTGTGGTGCAATACTGTAACCTGTACCACCGTTAACTATAGTAACACTACTGATTGTTAACTTATAGTTTTGATACCATTGGCTCCACGGAAAGGTTTGCCATATAGGATCTGTACTGGGTACTGCACTTAATGATTTTGGATTTGCACTATCATCAAGAATAGGTGAAACAAATTGTTTTCTGAGACTGTCATAGTAGGCTGGCAAATCAAAATCTGTCACACTACCATTATATGTGTCTTCTCCTTCGTAACGTAGGTTGAACTCTCTTATCTGGACATGGTAAGGCTTTACTTCTTTGATGTATTCACTAACAAAGTCTTGATTATCTCGCTTAAAAATAGGGTACTCAATCAAGTCTCGTATTTTGTGGTTTACATCTATTAAACTGGTTTTAAATAACCAATCTGGAGCAGGTTGCTCACTCATTATAAATTCAAATGCCAGTATTAATAATTCGTTCCTGCGAAATTGGAGTTCGTTTGTAAATATCTGTGTATTGAGTGCTTCTAATATCTGTCTAGTTTCAGTTACTGGTGCTTGATCAAATCTTTGTGCGTCAAATACTTCAACATCAAAACCAAAGTTACCAACTGAGTAATCCCATATTGTACTGTCTATTGCTATTGTTCCATCTTCTAAGAAAACTCTTGTCCACTCAGTGGTAACTGTGCTATACTGATATACTTCTTGTTTGCCATTACTGTTTGCTTTTACTGTGGCCCATTCGCCATTAATCACATTAGATAATGCTAGTAAATCACTATACACTGTTACTTCATATGATGAAGAATTTGCACTGCTATATATAGAACCGTCCGCGTTTACACCGTTCCAGTCCACATAGCTCCAATATAGATCGGTTTTGTACGTTTGTACCCTTGAAAGTAATAGTGTTTCGCTTGCTTCTACAGTATAAATTGTCCATAAACCTTCGTTGTTCACATCACTTGCAACCAAATACTTATAACCTACTGGTACCTGTCTTAGATCTTGATATGTTAGTTCGGCATATGTTAGTAGTCTTTTATCCCATGCTCCACTGGCAGTAGTTGGCTCTGGCTCTTCACTGTTTAACAAAGCAAAACTTTTACTTTCTGATAAAGTGTACAATTTCATAATATTATTTGCACGAATCAGATAGTTTTGCAATGCAAGATATCTGTTAGTAAATAAACTTTGTCTTGGACGAAAACTTACACCATAGCTGTCTGCTGTACTCAAGGTTACATCAGGAACTAGGTTACCGATTGTATCTGCGCCACAAAAACTATCAAGGAATTTTCTATAAAGTTGTGTTCCAAGGAAACTGTTTGCATCACCAACAGTGATCAGATCATATTCACTATGAACATTATCATCATTTTCAATTTTATCAAATTCTATATGCAATATTGTATCAGTGGCACTGATCAAATCTTTAGAATTGTAAAGTGTAATCTCATTAGGTGCAATTGCGGCACAATAACTTATGCCACTGCTTCTTGGATTGTTTATATATTGGGTAATTCCACTAGAACTAAGTGTTTTATTTGGACTTACCGCAGTAAGTCCTTTGACCCAGTAGTAATAGGTAGTTACAAATGTGCCAGCACTGTCAAGAGAGGTTGTTGTAGTATAACTTGTTGTGCTAAAGACAGTGCCTTCTCCTGCATAATTTGCAGGGGTTACAGTGCTTTCTATCCATTGATAAATGTCAACACTTGATCCATCAAATAATTGTCCCCAGCGTCTTGATCTAAAAGCAATGTCGTCTTGATTATAATTTATAAATCTAACTGTTGATAAGTTCCACCAAATTTCACCAAGATGCTCGTCTCGCCATTGTGATCCGTAATTGTTTACAGTACCTGTATTGTACGCAGCAGGATCAAGTCCGCCTTGGTAGTCAATGTTTGCACGTGCTGCCCCTAGTATTTTTCCTTGTATTGGATCAATAAAATCCAAGTAAGAAGTTACTGTATTACTAAGTTTGTTGTATGTGAATACACTATTCAGTAAGGCTGCATTAACAACTGGAGTTTCGGTGTACTTGGCTTTCCAACTTGCTTCTTCGTTTGCATTTACTAATTGTATTACTCTACCAAAGTCGCCTGAACTATCATTAAGATCATCATTTGGAGCACCAACAAGTAGTACACCACCAACGTAGGATACTGATGATCCAAATTTATCTAAACTGGTTAATGTTGTATCAAAAATCTGTTGTCCGTAAACAAATTTTCCTGTATTGGTTGCACTTGCATTTGCTGCATTAAGGTAATCATACGTAAATGCTACACCCGACTCTTCTAATGGATCTAATAAATTTGTTGAACCTGAATCAAAGTTTGTTGTGCTGGTATCAAAAGTTGTTGGCAAAAAAGCAGTTGCATCAGGAGAACCTATGACTAGCGTATTTGCATCATCGCTAATATTTAAACTTGTTCCAAAATGTGCATATGTTTGTGGACTTGGTGCAGTAATTGTTTGAGAATATATCCAAGGTGTTAATCCAAGATCTGCAAACGCAGTACCTGTTCCTGGTGCTACCTGTAATTTAATAAATTGTTCACCTGCTGAAACATCAACAAGCGTAAGTTGTAACGCTCCGCTTACGCTAAAGGCAGTAATATTTGGTATATTAGCAGTTGTAATATCTGTAACTAAACTTGCAACAGTGGTTCCAGTGAGTGTCACGTAATAATTGTTAATTCTAATACTATCTGTTGCAGTTAAAACTGGATTGGTTACAGTTCCAGTGATTGTTCCAAACAGTCTACTTTGATTAATCCAACGCTCAACACTTCCTGCTTCAGTTTGTACAACACTATCGTTGGGCATCGCAATATATGCACTACAGTTTGTTGAACACATATCTACTGCTCTACCAAAGAAGTAGTTTCCGCCATTTAAAACACTGTTAAATCTTTGTAATGTAGAGAAACTATTCGTTTCTACTTCAATTATATCACCTACTGTAAGTGAAACTGGATTTAGCGTTGTTCCAATTGTAATTACGCTTCCTGCAACACTAAACTGAGCATTGTTTGCATTACCAGTTGGAATAAGGTATGTGCCGTTTAGTGTAACTGATACTGGTGTAGTCGGTGTAACACTGGTTGTGTATGCAACAGTTGTGGCATTTGATACTTGAAATCTTTCAACGCTTCTATCAATGATATAACTTTCACCAGCCAAAGCATTTGTGCCAATCGTTGCATCTGGAGTACCTACTAGTATTTGTCTACCGTCTGTTGTGGTTGAAATATCATAACCAAATTGATCTGTTACTCCAAGTCCAGTTGCAGTAAATGTGTTTACAAAATCCCAATGTGTCTTTGCATTTATAGTAAGTGAACCAGTGCTAATAGCGGAAGTCAACACAATATTAGTTCCTACTACAGAATAATCAAAAAATGGACGCAATAGTTTACCGTCGACGATTACAGTCATTGAATATATGTCACTAGCAGTAAATAGTGTGCTAAAACTAAAGTTGGTTGTTGATATAGTAGGGAAGTAGGTTTGACTCAGTCTGCGAACTATAACGATATCGTCATTTTCATTTGGTGGTGTGGTAAAGTTTACCTGTTGCAAGCCTGCAGATAGTGATACAGTATAATCTGATCCAGCAGTTTGAGCTACATTATTCCTAGTGACTGCAATTTGTGTTTGAGCAGTTGCAACACTTGCTGAAACTTGTATTGTTGGTTGTATAACAAAATCACTATTTGTACCGCTACCTATAAAGTCCAATCGTTGTTCTTGTACGTTTACTTTGTTGTAAGCATAAACTTTATTATCTGCCGGAGCACTTACGTACATCCAACGCTCATCGGCGCTTACTGCTACACTATAACCAAACTTGTCTGCGTCGTTTGTTCCTGTGTTAAAATTTTGATAAAGTGCAAAACTTCCGTCTGATGCAGTTCTATTGATTGCAGTTGCATAACCTTTATTGGAGTCAGATGCTGGTGCACCAACAATCGCCCATTCTGTGTTTCCTGCGTCAGAACTAAATCCAAATCCCAAAAATGATAAAGATGCATCTGGTGATAGAACTGTTTTTTCTAAATATATGCCAGTGTCATTTTTGTTAAAAGCATATACTCCACCAATTGCACTTGCATATCCTGTTGCACCTACTAGTAATCCCTGATTGTTCATACCTTGTGCAATTGTTGTACCAAATAGATCGTTGATAATTGGTAATGTTGCTTGTATTTCAGTGGCAGTTCCAAAAGGATTTTGTTTTTCTAATACTTGCCAATTGCCTGCACCATTGTCATCGACCCAAACTTGATTACCTGTCGTTAAACTGGTTGAAAAACTCAATCCTGGTATATCACTTGGTTGTGCAACTCTTACACTTTCAAGTGTGAAACATCTTCCATCACCATTTGTTATTGTTGTTATACCTTCGGGTAAACTAAGATTCACTGTAAGTGTTTTCAACCCAGGTACAGTCTGTACAATATAGGCGCCATCAACGTCTGCATTGAAAAATTTGATTATTAATCTTTGTCCAACCACCAATCCGTGCGGCACATTGAATGTAAATGTAGATGTTTCGTTAAGATTATCAATTACTGTGGTTAGTGTTGAGTTTACAAGATTAACTCTGTAAATATTCCAATCATAACTGTTTGCTTTAGCAACCCAAATATTAGTTCCAACAACGATGTTGTCAAGATCATTAACAACATTAGTTAAGTCGTCATAATCAAAAACTTTTAAACTTACATCATCATAGTTCACATATCCAGCAATTGGTAATCCAACATCTTCTGGTATACTACCTATTGTAGGAAGAATATTATTGTTTATTATATTATAACTTTGTTTATATATATTGTCAACCAAAACTGTTTGTTGTGCTTGACTAACCTGTTGCGGATTTACAACTGCAATAGTACTTGGATTGCTTAATAACTTGCTTTCGTCGAGTTGTAATTCAAAGTAACTTCTATTTGCATTAGCACCGTACAATCCTCTTTGTATTGCCCAGTTTTCAAATATATCATATTCTGCTGTCTCTTTACCAAGGTTAGCACTTGTAAATGTCTCTGCCGCAGTAATTGTTCCTTTTGTGCCTAAGAAACTAGAATATAGTCCTGCTTGCGAAATATCATCTAAATTTAGATTCTGCATATACTGACGTGGACGGAAACCTATTAAACCAAGTCCAAGTAAAGTGCTATCACCTTCTAGGTTAGCAGTGTGTATATTGTAATTGTCTTGAAGTTCGTCTGCTTTGGTTGCCAAGTTTGGAAGTAGGCCTTTTTGTATTCTATTATAATCGCTCTTAATCCAATCTGTAAACACAAATGTAGCACTAGGCGGAAGTATTGTGGTAGCACTCCAATAAGAGTTCTTGTATTCTACAATTTGGCCTTTGGTGTAGGCAACATTTGGTTCCCACTCTTTGATATTATCTTGGTTTAGTATGAAACCTTGAGCATCGAGTGTACCATTCCAGTCATAAACAGTAAAACCATTTAGCAACAATCTATTTTGTCTAGCACCGGTAACTGGATTGTACATTAGGTCATTAAAGATACTAGTGTTATCAAAAACAATTATGTGTTCATAAGAAGTAAACCTAGCAAGAAGATAACTGAAAGCATTGTTGTTAAGTCCAATAAGTTTAAGTTCATTATCTAATCTTTCAACTGCATAATCTTCACCAAAAACTGGCTGGAAGTTTTGATTTAGCAAGATATCGTTTATGTTTTCATTCACTAAACTTTCAACAACACTAAAAGGTTGACTAAGTTTCAAAACATTTGCAGCTGGATTTAGATTAATCACACTACCAACAGTCCAAGACTGCCCTGCCCAGTATATAAACTCTTGAGCCATCTGTGTCCAGTTAATTATTAAATCATTCTCTGTACTATCAAAAGTCAAACCTTGTTTTTCTAATAATTGTCCGTAACTTACCAAAAAGTCAACCACTGCCGCTTGACTTGTAAACTCGTAACCATAAGGTACTTGAACTACATCATTACTAAATGTTTGTGGCACCCTAGCAGTAAACCCATTGACCGTAAAAGTTGCGAACGTTCCCGCAGCGGTACTTTTTGAGATGTTAAAATACGGTTTTGCAGTTGAATAACCTGCGACACTCCAACCGGTAACTGTTCTCTGTACTATTACTGCTGAATACTGTATTTCATTGAAACTTGGGTTTTTGTATAACGAAAGTTGAAAGCTCTCATCAGGTAACAGAAGACTGCTATTTAAACTGTTTGGTGATGACTTTTCAGAAAATATTTTTAAATATCCTTGATCACTAAACGCAGCCATTCTGTAGCACAAACGTATGTCAAGATTTGCTAGCCTGTTTGTAAGCAACGTTGTACTATCTAAACCTGATATTCTATTGTAATCTACAATAAAATTTATATAACTATGCTTAGGTGTTCCGTCCCCGTATACCTGTATCTCTGTGGCATTAATTCTAAATCTTTTGTTATACAAGCGTTGCTGAATAGCGGTATCGTATTTCCATAAATCCCGGTCTGCAAACCAACTAAAATATTTTGCTGGTTTGGTAAGTGCTAGTAATCTTTGTATTGCAAAAGGATAATAACTACTTCGTCTCCAAGCAGTCTGTGTTGGAGCATCATCGCCAGCTACCCATGACTTCTTAAAACTATTAATATCGTAACTTCCAACAATGCTGATCATTGGATCAACTAGATTACCTTGCGAATCAGTTGGCAAACAATCTAAAAGTTGCGGACGTATATATTGTGTTTTAATTACATCACCAGTTGGGTAAGCAATCTTACCATCTGCCATGTCTTGCCATAATACTGTGTTACCACTTGTATAGGGTGCAGGTCCGTATGTTATATTCCACCATGTTGGCTTTATGCTTAGTCCAACCATTTCCCATGGACGTGTATCAGGAGCATCTGTATCGTAAAGTTGGAAATAAATTCCTCTCCAAAAACCCAACAATGGTTGTCCACTTAGTCTATTTGCACTTTGACTATAGTTCCAAGTAAAACCATTATCAGCATCATAGGTTTGATCCTTGTAAGGTACCCTTTGTTCTCCAACCCATGCAAGAAAACTTGTATTAAGAATATTATTAACTTCAGTTAATGTGTAATCGGTAGTTCTAAACTGCCCTGGAATAACATCTACGGCCTGTAAAGGCGGATTGTATTTTTCGTCTATAGATAATTTAATATTGTTAAAACATCTTTTTTCAAATTCTAACAGTACGTTATTTCTATAGTCTCCTGCTTCAAATGCAATAGTTAAACTGCCGTCGTGTCCTTGTATTACATTTGTTGGAGTTACATAGGTATTATCAAGAAACATCTGTGGCTTATAAACTTGATATAAACCAAGCATAGTTGGAGTTGCCGGCACATAACTGCCATACGTGTCTTGGTATTCTCTTATTGCAATAATATCGCCATTAACCAAAGTAACGGCTTCACTGTTAATAATAATTCTTGGACCATCAGTTGCAACCGTATAGTCGTGCCCATCAGCAACAAGTTGTGTTTGTACGCCTGTTGCTTTTGGTGTTATGTATACCAGTAATCCTTTATAGTTGGCACTTGTAAAATCATAACTGTAGAGAGTATCAAATGTGTATGATGTAATTGGACTAACTGTATAAGAAGTTGTTTCAAAAACATTTCCACTTGGAATAGCATCTGTCCAATAAAACGGAGTAAGGGCAGTTTTGCCTGCGTTAATTGCAAGTAAAGTGTCATCGAGTATCTGAGCAGATGTTTTATTCTCCCAGTCATTGGATGCCACATAGTCTAAAATTTTATTTTTTGTTTTGTTATACTCGTTTGAATTATATGTTAAAGCACGAAAGTAGTCAAACTGCCTTTCGTTTATAAAAGGAGTAGTAAGTGTAAGCGGCGCACTCTGTTGAAGTATGAGTTCGCCATAAGGAACAATATTGCCCAAATCATGTATGTTGTTTGCACCGTGTATTTTACCTGCGAAATCAGAAAGATTCTGGCAAATACTTTCATAGTGTGTTCTAATAGTACCAAGCGTAAAACTCTCACTATTTTCGTTCATAGCGTTTGATTCCAAGTTATCAGGTATAGTATAAAAACCTATACTACTTGCACTATTACTGATTACCTGTGCTTCGATTACTGTTCCAGTTGCAGGAAAAGTTTGTGGTTGTCCAACAACGTTTGCATTAAAAGTAATTTCTGTTACACCAGCACTATTGGTTGCGTAAGTGTATGTGCTTGGAAGAACAAATTGTCCTTCAACAAAGACTTTCACAGGAACAAGACTAGTGTTGCTTATTACTTCGATATCAAGAACTAACGGATCACCTGTAAAATCAAAACTAAAACTTTGTCGTTGAACAGATGTTGTAAAACTTGTCTGCCATCCAATTAGTTTGTCAAATGTACTGATAGTATTATACTGCCTCACAAAGCCTTTGTCAATGTTTTCTGTCTTACTAACTGTACCACTTACATATACAAATTTATCAAGGTACAAATTGTTATCAAATACAATATCACCAACATTAGCAATAGTAAGGTACTTTAAAGGTTGTTCGATAATACTATCTGTAACTCCAGATCCAATAGCATAACTGAATATTTTTGTTCCACTAAATGTACTAGACGGGTATACTGTACTGTCGCTTAGACTATAACCACTTGCATCAAAAATATCAAATAACGGTGCTTGATTTGTATCTGTTTTTTGCTGAGCTGAAACCCAAGTTGTGCCATTGTACCAATACGCCTTACCTTGTTGCAGTTGTCCAGACAATATAACAACAACAGTGTTGGTTACTACATCAGGTACAGTTAAACTTGCTGGTTGTAAATCAATAACATCACCTGCGCCAAGATTAACAAACTTTACAGTGTAAATTTTGTTTCTTACTTCTGGATCAAGATCAGCATTAAATATTACTCTTGAACCGTCTATAAAACTATAACCATCAACTGCATAACCAGCAGTGCCGTTTATATTTGAAAATGCATCAGTTTCTGCAAAGTCAATTATATCAACTGGAGTAGTCGAAAGTGTTCCATAATTGAAAAGTTTAAGATTCTTTTTAAACTCAAGTATCGGGCGTTTTGCTCTTGCATCGTTATCAAATGTTAAAACAGTATTATTGTAAATTGCACTCGCAGTTAAAACATCAACATGGAACCATCTGTTCCCTCGACACCATGCATTTAGATCAATGCAGGCTCTATTCATAAGCATATAGTCTTGTACTGTTGGAGCATCTGAAGTTGCATCGAATCCACCATCGTCAAAAGAAGTACTATCAAAAGGCACAGTCTCTGACTTTGTATATGTTTCTGGTGTAACAAAATTAGTTACAGGCAATAACTCTATTGCAGTACCCACTCCTTCTACATAATATTCTATGTTTGCATAACTTGCTGGAACAACAGACCCAATAAAATTTATCTTTAATCCGTTTGAAAACACCACACCGTTTGGTGATGTATAGTTTGTTTGTCCAATAATATCATTGACATTTAAATCTTCACTGTTAGCTTCATCAACAACTCTTATTACACCAAAGTTTAGTTCGTCACTGGCATCTTGATAATAAAGTATATCAAGGTTAGCAGTGATAAGAGGCTGACGTTGAAAGTCACCTTCTGCATCTTTGTACATAGTTGCATTAGCATATTCAGTACCATATTGTATCTGTGTTTTGCTTAGGTTTGCAATATCTTGAACTTTTGTAAGTTCGATAAATGGACGAAGTGGATTGGCATAGTTGAAGTTAATTCTCCATTGTACATAACGCTCTGGATTTGTTGCAATTGCAACGCTGTTGTCAAATGCTGCGTTAGGTATTCCTGGATCGTCTTGATCAAAGAGTGTGTCATCAAAAGGTGTAAAATTTTCCCAACCTAAATCTGTATCAGTGGTTATTAGAAGTGTTCTATTTTGTAAATCTGTAATGCCATCTATTCCACCATTTGCCGCTAAGAATACATCAACAAATTGGTTGTTTATATCGCTAAACTTCAGTGTATCTTCAACCAAGTCAGTGGCACCAATATCAGCAAGGGTAAAGAAAAAGTTCTGTGCAGTTTTTGCAGGAACATTAAACACAACGTTGCCAACATCGTCACCGTTGTTGCTGACACCAAGCACTTCTCTTGAACTTTGATTTGCCTGTTGTGGTAACACTCCGCTAGTACCTGGGACACTTTGTATCCAAAAATTTCTACCGCCGGTGTTTACATCAAATACGTAATTTCCTTCACGTACCAACGTTAGTGTTGGGAGGCTTCCTGCTTCTCCTGAAAAATTATAACCATTATTGTAAGTAACATCAAAAGTATCGGTTGATGGCACACCATTGGAAAACACATCAACACTGTTTGGTCCTGCTGGTACCCAATAGTACTGACCAAAATTAACAAACTTATCAAAGTCGATCATTGGATCAAAACTATAATGTTCACTTTCAAAAAGTCTATCATCACGTGTTACATTTGCATTTTGCATTTGCAAACTGTCAATAATGCCAGGGTATGTCATTGCATTTTCGACTACACTAGTATCTGTTTTAAGTTGTACAACTCCTGGCTCAAGTTGATAATCTGTTCTTGTTTGTGTTGGCTCAAGTACATAGTTGTCACTTGCAGCCACTCCTGGACCAATCTTACGCCCAATATAACCTTCAGTGGGTTTTAGTTTTGGGTTTTGTGTAAGTTGATCAAGTGTACTTCTTAGAAGTTGCTTGTTAGCTGGTGTTTGAAATATTTCTGGTAAGAAATCTTCTGAGCGTATTTTGTTGGCCATAGTTTAAACTACTCCACTATTTGGTGCAGTTCTAAGTTGGCTGCTGGTCAACGCATCTATTACTTCAACGTCGTTTACAGTTGCCGCGTTAGCGAATATTTCATTTGCTTGAGAACGTATTTCGTACAAATCACCAAATGATTTAAGAGGATTTGTTGGCACAAGTACAACAGTGCTTATAATACTTCCAAGTTGATCATGCAAATATGAACTTAATTCACTAAAGAAAAATGTATCACCAAAGTCCCAATTGTCAATTGTAAAGTATGTGTTTATAGCATTAATTACTTGACTCTTTATTTCACTTGTACTAACTGTGCTTGTTGCATTTTTCACACACTTGATAGTTGCTCTCAATTCAGTTGCGGCCTTTGTACCAAATAAAGGTTTAAATGTCAGACTGTTCAAAATCATATTATCACTGATCATTTTATACTGATTGAGCGTACTATAAGAAGTTGTAAGTTCCTCAATTGTTGGACGAGCAGGTTCTTTCACTGCACCTGTAGTGTCTCTAATATAATTTTGATATGCAGTATAATAAGATTGAGTGAGTAGATAAATGTCAATTATATTGGTTGTTCCTGGGTCAATGCGTCTGCTCAGTGGAGCATTATGTCTGTATTGAAAGTTCAAGTCTTGACGACCTACAAAGGTTTGATATCCTGATACTTCAGCAATTGTCCTCACACCATCGTACGCAACGTTTAGCTTGTAAAACTTTTTATCAGTGTATGCATAAAAAACCTGTGCGTCATTGTATTCGCTTTTAACCAATTCAATAGCATCTTTTGTGGGTAATGTGCCGTTTATAATACCGCTGGCTAGTGGAGTGTATCTTTCAAGATTGTCAAAATCAATTGTCTGTTGTAGATAGATTCTTTTGCTATTTGGATTCGTATCCGGTGCAACCAATGTTTCAAAGTAATCTGGATTATCTGGAACTCCATCGTTGTCTGAATCTTTGTATGAAATCCTTATTCTAAAGTCGTCAATAAAACCATCTGATTCAACTGGTTGTCCAACTATATCCAATATCTCATCGCTATTCAGTGGTGTACTTACATCCGGAGCGTTGTTTGTCTTTAGTACATTGATAAAATCGTTAATAACTTTTCCAGTTTTTGGATCATAGACTTTCTGTGTTCCATCATAAAAGAATCGCGTTTCTAATACACTTGCCCAGTATCTATCTAAACTCCTTGAACTGACAGTATATGTAACACCGTCAGTTTGAAAATCAACTAACCAACTATTATCTAAACCTGTTCCGCTTGTATTCTGTGCATTTATTAAACTAAAAGTAACACTACTATCAAGGTTACTCGCAGTGATTACATACCAAACTTGGTTTAGGTTATCGTACCCAAGTCCAAAGTTTCTGAAAAGTTCAATATTTTCTCTCATGGTAGTTTCAATAGCAGTTGGCAAATCTGTAACAAAATTTACAATCACCTGTGTTGGCACTGCCAGTGATGGTATAAAATTATTTAATGTAACTGGTCCTGTGCCGTCTGCATTGTTACCAACACCAAAATTTGTGCCATCAAGTTCTAATGCAGTAACAGTTGCCCACAGTTCAGTCTTATCACCAGGTAATGTTGCTGACCCAACTTTTAGTCTGTTCAAATTATTAAAAACAAACCCAGCAGGTGGAACAAATTTAATTAATCCACCTTTTGCAATATACTTTTTATTATCACTTGCTTGTGGACCAACTGGTGCTGGTGCACCACTTGCAACAAATTTAAAAAAACCTGTTGTTTCGTTGTTTGCAGTCGTACTTTGGGACCATTCTAAATTAAGTGTAGTTAAACTTGGTCTAAGAAAGTTTTCGTAATAAAACTCCTGCATTCCCCTACTAGAAAGCACAGGCTCGACTTCATTTATAATAACATCTGTTATGTCGTTTTGATCTACAAAAGTAAATGTAAAACTTGGTACTTCGGTGTTTTCATACAACATTCCATCAGATGCAAAAACGTTTGTACTTGAGTATTTTCCAGTGATATCGACTAGATCCAAGTACCTACTAGTACCAATAGAGCTACGGTTAACTGCCTTGGACTTGATTATAGTTGAATAAAGAGTATATGGAAAATTATTGTAGTCCTCACCATTAACCATTCTATTTTGTGTATAATATCTTGCAGGAGCTCTTTGCTTGATGTCATTTATATTTTCTCTACTAGCCGCATTGCTTACTGGTTGCGACAACGCACAAGTAAAAGTTAGTGTTTCATTTCTGCCTGTTTTTGACACGTAACCTATACTAAGAGTTACATTTTGCATTTCGTCAGGATTGATAATGTAATTTAAACCGTTTGAAGAGCGTACATAAGTTCGAAAAGTTCCTACAGGTATACTGCTAAACACTCCGTCACCAAAGTTAAGATCAATTTGGTCATTTGTTCTCGAAGTGATAGTAAAATATCTACGTTGATCCGGAGTAAGCTCTTCAGTTGCACCTGCATAGATGTTTTCAACCTTTTCCCATTGGTTCTCAATTATATTTTGTGCGTTTAATTGGTACAACCATGTATCTTCATTGTTGATTCCTTCGATGTTGACATTAACAACTCTGTTGCTTATTCTTTCACCAAGATTAAACTGTTGATCTTGTAAACTACCTTGTTTGAAGTAAAAGAAATAACCAGTGTTTGCACTGGCATAACCTTGTTTGTCATTTCGGTAGAGTATATTCAGTGCTCCGTTTGGTGCTGGTGCTGGTTCATACAAGTATGTTTCATCTAAACTTGTTGCACTTACTGCTTCAAATACCATGTTAGTACCATTTACTACTTGAGAGAAAGGTATTACAGGTAAGAATCCTTGTATTAAGTTTAATGTGTATTCGTCTGTTTGTACACCAAGTAATGTTTGCGAATTACCAGGTCGTCCAAATCTTTGGCTTCCACTAAGTGCGGCATTAACAATTACTGTAAACTGTTCTAGCCAGTTTGCATTTGTTGTGTCGTTCCAGTTTACTGTAATATTAGATAGGTTAACACCAGTAAAGTCGATTACGCCTTCTGTGGTACTGATACTTTGTACTTTGATAAAACCTTCTGCTGCAGTATTACGCTTTGGAGTGTAACTTACAAGTTCAGCAAGACGTACTACGCTGTCTCGTCGTTCAGCAGTATCAATAAAGTTCTCTCTGGTGTTTAAATCATTTCTAAAACTACCTGCTTGTCCCATGAACGCCATAACATCTAGTAAAGCAACGAATTCACTTGATTCTATGTAGTCATTGAAACTTTCTGGGTAATACAGACGAATGTAGTCTATAAAGCTCTTACGTAATGTTTCAAAGTCGTAACTCTGAAAGTCTGCTTCACGATAAGTTTGGTAGATTCTCTTCCAATCTTCAACACCAAATATACTGGTTTGTCTTGTAGTTTTAGCCATGTGTATCTATCCTTACCTTGTATTTATGAACAAAATAAACTGGGTAGTTTATACTACACGTCTGAGAAGGAGGCTCGCATTGTTTGATTGTTAAAGAATATGTTTAAAAGTTCACCTTGTTGCCCACTAACTGTATCAACCTCAAGTTCGATCAAGATTCCGTTTTCTTGTGGAAACACATTTATATCTGACAATTGTATTCGTGGGTCTTGTGCAATCACACGTTGTATTTCTTTGATAATTGCTTTGTTTGTTGGCTCGCCTTGTGGTTCAAACATAAGTGTAAACATTGTTGTGCCAACATTAGGACGCCCGGGCATTTCACCTTGACGTATGGTCAATGCATTTAACAAATCACGCTTGATTAAATTAAAATCAGTGACTGTATAATTCTTGTACTTGTCAATAGTACTATATCCGATAAACGTGGCCATACTGTATTTAGTTTCCTAAATTAGGTGCTTATTACACCATTAACTTTTTTGCTTGTAACGACTGTCTCTAATGCAGTATCAATTGATGTGCGAACCGTTGTGCCAACCACTCCTCCGCCACCAGTGGAAAACCCTTGTATCTCATTGCTAAGTTTTTGTTGTGCTAGTTGTATAGAATACTGTCCGCCTCTTACTAACTCACTCATTTGATTACTGGTTATAGGAGAACTGTTTGCTCCAGCGAATGTTTCGCCAAGTGTTGCGGCTCCGTCCTGCCATTTTTTCACTGCATCTACACCAAATTTGCTTGCTCCACTTATAAGTCCACCAAGAGATGCTTCGTCTTCGAGTCCAGTTACTATTCCTGCATTTTGCAGTTCACCTAAGCCCTTGTTAAACAGATCAGTTTTGGTTAAATCCTGTAGAGTTTCATTGTTTAGGAAATCACTTACTCCATTGATTCCTTGAGAACCAGTCCACACACTTGCACTACTTAGAACAGTGTTCAGATCCGCCGTTGCGTCCTTTAAAAAGAACTCAGCAGTACCTGGTTTAAGTAGACCGCCTTTTTCTAATTCTGTTGCACTAAATCCAAACTTTCCAACACCAAACGAATTTGAGATTTCATTAGAGCCTTGTGCTACAAGTTTACTTGATTGTGCCACCATACTTGTAACTTTTTCAGGTGGTATCTTGCCAACGTTTGTAGTTGCCTGTGCTTGTGTTTCGTAGTCAGATTCAGTTACAGTATCAATTTCTGTTGATTCTGCTTTGGTAACTGCTTCTTGTGTTTTTGGATCAAGTGGTACTTGTTCTGCTGGTGATTCTAAACTGGTGCTAGTGTTTACGCCAGTACCTCTGTTTGCATAAGGTTCATGTGTTGGTGCTCTTGTAACGATAGTTTCAATTGCACCTGGTGCCGCAATCCACCCTTGTTGTGGTTCAAATTTTGTATCAGGTAGTCGTAGTTTTGGAATATCAACTGTTTTTGACACAGGCGATGCGGATCCACTGTTTAACTTTATACATCCAGCTTCAAGAGTAAGTCCAGTACCTGCACCCCATCCGCCAGTTCTACTGTTTAAATTTAGTGCACCGTCGCTTTTTATTCCCACTGAGCTTTTGCTATACGCCAATATACTGTTTGTACCTGTGAGACTTAAACTACCAGTTTCCAAACTCATAGCACGTTTAGCAAAAATATTTACACTGCCAAGTTCGCTGGCTATATTGATATTACGGTCGGCATGCATGTTAAGTTCACCAGCACTTCTAATATTCAAACTGTTTGACGCATAAACATCAATTGTTCCTTCGTTTCCTAGTTCTACCCAAGTCTGCCCATTTGCATGCATGATATGAATTGTCTGTTTGCCTTCAGTATCGTTCATCATTATTTGATGACCGGTACTTGTTCTTATTCTTGTTAGATTATCTTCACCTGCCAGATCACCATCGTCCATTACAATACTGTGGCCACCTTTACGTGCAATTACTGTTGTTTCATTTGCCTGTAATGTACTGCTTGCTACCTTTGCCGCAATCTGTGCATCTGTTAAGCCGCCTTGGTATACCGGTCTACCAGCAGTGCTAATTCCAAACACAGTACTAGGAGATTCTCTTTGACTGTTTGAACTTATTGGCCCAATAAGAGGATCTGCTATAACACCCTGGCTCAGCATTTGCCCTGCCAATACACTGTGTACTGGCTTTGTTTCATCAAAGAATCTTGGATTTTCTGCTACTGCATCATTGGCATTGTTTATTTCAACCACAGGCAACTTTGCTTTGTTTGCAAATAGCGGTGACCCACTATCGTCAACATACTTTTTACTTGAACCAATTGCCGGAACCATATGGTTTAGACCAGGTGAAATTGGCATACCTACATAGTAGCCTTTGTTTGGATCACCGTCGGCAAAGAAGCAAAGTACTTTTGTTCCAAGATCAGGTGGTGTGCCGAAGAATCCATATGAATGATTGTTGCCAGTAAAACTTCCTGGCCCGGTTGGTTGTTGAGCACTCTGTTGTGTGTATCCGTAGTAGGGTGAAATATAACTTACTGTACGCCATAAATCTTTGTTGTTTTTGTCGTCTCCAGAGATATACTCAAGGTATACTTGTAACCTGCCAGCTCTAGTTGGATCAATATTATTGGTTACTTCACCAATAAATGGTCCTGATTCAGCTGGGGTTCCGCCGGCACTAGTTTTATATGCTCCTGGAGTTCCTTTACTTCTTTGATAATTCTCTGCCATTTATATTCCTATCGAAAAGATGATGATCCAGACCCACCACCGCCTGAAATCACTGTGCCTCCAGATCCACCACCATTGCTACTCGATATACGATCTGCTCGAGCTTTTCTCGCCTCTCTTCGTAGTCGGGCTCTCTTTGCAAATAAACTTTCTCTGCGTACAGTAGGTTGACTACCTGCGTCGTCACTCACTGTGTTACTTCCAGGTTTTGGTTGCACCAATGGTGTTGATGAAGTAGCTGTTGGTGTATTACCTTCTGGTATATCATCATCCATATCTTGCACCGGTGGAGTAGGTAACTTTGCAATACGCCCTGTGGTTGCATTATTTACTGTTGCACTGCTGTAGGGCTCTTTCTTTTGAGTGTTTGTTTTAGATCCGTTGATAGTCTCAGCAGTTTTAAAGTTTCCTGCTCTTGGATCTGATCCAGCATTTGGCTGAAATTGTCTACTACTACGAGCTCCAGGAGGAATAACCTTCTTACTGGGTCTGACTGCACCTACTCCGTCGTTCAATGCGCCATCTAGATCACTAAAATCTTCTTCTTCAACAACGTTCTTTTCAATCTGTTTTTGTTTTGGACTATTGACTGCATTATCAAATTGTCTAGCAACGCCTGCCAATTCTTGGGTAAATTTTCCACTTGCAAATTTGTTGATGACTGTCACTGCGGCATAAACTTGACTTTCTGCGGCAAGGTTTAGCTCGCCTAAAATTTTACTATCCATATTGTTTGCATTTACTGGTGTTTCACCAGTGGCCATATTGTAATCAACTACTCTGTTGAATCGTAATTCAAACAATACTTCCCCAGAAGTTGAATTTACACTTCCATCAGGTTCAAATGCGGCAAGATTACTCGCACTGTAAAATAATTCACTTTGTGTTATAAAATCAGGATCGCCAACAATCGTTAAATCTGCTTTTGCAACATCAGCCGGAGAGTACAATCGAGCCGCTAACTGTGCCGCTGGTCGCCCAGCATCTCCTGAAGCACCTTGTGTGCTTGAATCAGCAACACTTTGAAAAAATCTTTTTTCAGCATATCGTGCATCTCCACCAACAGCTACTTCTTCGTCTGCTATCAACCCATCCTTTCCAAATATGGTAACATAGTTTGATTTCACTTCGATATCAAAATCTATTACTTCCGTGTTCAATCCAGTGAACCAATAGTTATAAATCTTATGAGCGCCTCTGTACATCGCTGGAGGAAAGTAAGGACTACGTGGTGTGTTAATTTGATACCGTGATATTCTATATATAATTTGGTACGCATAATCTTGCCTGATAGGATCATAAGCAATTGGACTAGCAGCCTGCGTAATTTTATACCACATCACTGTTTGTACAGGAGGATTTCTTATCTCCTTGTTTGTTATTTCATCAAATGCAATAGTTTGTTGAGCAGTGATATAGGTTGAATTTTTCATTACCTGATCAATAAGTTGCACAATCTGTGTACCAGCACTTATACTATATTCTTTGGTTGCCTTATCTAATGCCTGTTTTTCCATATTTTTTTGATCATTGGGGCTAGAAGACATCTGCATCGGTGTGGATTCTTTTTTCGTCTTACCTTGCTTTTTCATCTTTGCATCAATCAATCCAGGTACATCTTCGATTTCAATAATATATTCATCTGGAATACTGCCGTTCTTTTTTGCTACCTGCTTTTGATGCTCGTTGAGTGCATCACACAATCCAGATGTAACAGTTCGATCAGCAAGTCCAACTTTTCCAGCACGTTGTTGTGCAACACTGGTTGTAACATCTTCTTGTACATTAATAGTTGTTGCATCACCAAATTCTGTGAAACTTGGTTTTTTGACTGAGGTTCTAGTTACAAGCGGCACAAGAGGTTGTAATTCACTGTTACCATTCAACAACTTCTTTACACTTGATGCACTAAGTTGGAAGTTAAACGGAATACTTCCACGCATGGTTGAATATCCAATTTGATTCTGCGGAGTTGCACAACTACAACTATAAACAACTGCTTTGTTGTTTACTTTATATTTAATATCGTTAAACTGAAATGGTATGAATTTTTCTACCAATGCTTCAGGATCACTTGTGGTTTCTAACTCGCCATCTGATGCATCTCTTTTGGTTACCAAGTTACCAAATTCATCGTATCCATAGAACCGTAATACCATAAGGTAAGTTTGTGCATTGATGTTTACATTTTTGTCTTGTACGTGATCTGTAGTAGCCTTTTTTAATCTTTCTAAAAATGTAATTCCTTGCGGTTCCATTATATCAAAAGTTAAATTTGTAACATTGTGCGGTGATCCTGATCCTTGACTGTTTATTACAGTTTGAAACTCAACGTTTTCTATATAAAAATCCAAATCAAAATATTTGTTACGTTCTTCTGGTTTTGCTCCTCCTGATTGCAAGATCAGTTGTCTAGTTGGCAAAGTTTTTTTATCTGTTCCTAAAAACTGCACATACTCGGTTCTGTTCATCATGTAAATTGAAAAAGAATAGGTTTGACTTGCAAGTCCTAATAGTGGATTTGGTGATGCTTTAATAGGCTTTAGAAATTCGGCAGCCACAGAAGTTCTACCTTCAACTCCATCTGCATTGATAGCATTTCCAACACTGTTTCTATTCGTTGATAGTGCATCATCTCCGGGTGCTACCTGTACATTGTTGCTACCACCACTGTTGTTGTTATCACCACTTAGTGGTGTAACTGCACTGCCTGTCGACGAGCTTACTGCTGTTGTTTGTGTTTGTCCAACTTTTTTTACAGCAGAGCCGCCTCCAACTGTGGCTGTCGATCCTGATCCTTTGAGATCGCCTAGTTCTTGATTACTACCACCTGAAAGTGCAGTCGTTCTTGCATTTGTTGGTTTGTTTAAACTATCAAGAACTGGAGCAAGTTTGGTTGCTTCGCCTTCAGTTTGTTTAATAATTTCACTATCATCTATTGACGGTGTAGTGTATCTTGCAGTTTCTCTAGTATAAGTTTGCTCGTTACTTACAATTGTACCACTACTGTCTTTGGTAATGTTCTCTCTAACTGATGTCTTTTTTGTGTTTGAGAAAGCCTCTGTTTGCACACCATTCATGGTGGTCTGCATAGTTGTTACTTCAACTTTGTTTTTAGTAATAAGTGTAGTAACTCTAGTCTGTCCTGGATCTCCATTTAATCCGGCATTTTGTTTTTGCAAATTATCAAGTTCAGATAATTGACTGTTGAGTTCACTGTTTACTTTACCCCAACTATTGTCAATTTGATTCCATGAAGCACCTCCTGATGCTAGGTTTTCAAGGTTACGCACCTTTGGTTTGGTTTCATTTATTCTTAATTGCACTGACTGTCTTGCAACACCCAGTTGTGCAGAGGTTGTCATATTAGATACCTAATACTGTTTGTAACGTTGACTTCTGTGGCAGATAGATTGTAGTTCCAGTAACAAAATCAAACAGAGGATCTGGCAATTGATTTGGGTTACGCATGGCAAATACCCACCAAAGGTTTGAATCTTCGTATAGGTCAAAAGCCAAGAGATCAGGACGTAGGTTATATGTTTCATTGATGGTCATTGACAAGTCATCTACCAACTTTGGTATATCTCGTTCAATCATCAATCCAAGATATTGATTGTTTATAACTGGTGTATCAAAATACGGGCTGGTATTTGAATATGAAGTTGCCATTACCACATTCCCTTCTTAATTAGGTTTCCGTTTGCATACTCTCTAAGGCTAAACTGTTCGCTTACCTGTTGTCTGCTTACAATTGGGTTGAGCACTAGACTTATTGTTGTTTTTGTTGGAACGTAGGTTGCTCCTTTTGTGCCTAGCTTTCCTGGTGCTAGTTTGGTTGGTTCAGCACCTGCTTGTATAGGATCACTTTTACCGTTTATTGCATTAGTAGTGGCAGTTTGTAGCCTTGATAAACTTGAAAAATTTCCGTTTGTTACACTGGTTGCTAATGGCTTTTGATATTGCAACTGTCCATCACGTTGTATCTGTTTGCTTCTTGCACGTATGTAGTTTACATCAGGAGGAAGGTTGTAATTAAATTCACTTATCACACATGGTGATTCGTTAAACTGGTATTCACCTAATCCTGTGAGGTATAACAACGGAGGTGGTGATCCTCTTTGAGCATCTTGTCCGTAGAACATCTTGCTTGCACTTTTTAAGAAGTGTATAACTGCAAGTAGGTACTCTGCTTCAACTGTATCCTGAGCAGTAAATTCAGCATTAAGTTGCACAGTTGCTACGCTCGATCCTTGGTAGAAAAAGTGTTGATAATTTGAATGTGTAGGAGAATATGCCTGGTATTCTGCTCTGTACTGTATGTCTATACTCGGAGTATAGGGAAATATTATTCCATCAGTTTCTGTAAGTGGTGCAAGGATACCCGGATCAGGTGCTTGGTACAAGTAGGTTGCCTGCGGAGCTAATCGGAGCTTGACAC
>Ga0209535_1000618_pt1 | contig 24933 bp, 23 predicted proteins | sample LinPmetageLP28_FD_184041 | JGI IMG/M metagenome (GOLD analysis project Ga0209535, IMG submission 184041) | Marine viral communities from the Pacific Ocean - LP-28 (SPAdes) (version 2) | ecosystem: Environmental > Aquatic > Marine > Oceanic | place: Pacific Ocean | collected 2009-08-22
CTAATATTACAAATATACCTTGATCCTGTGCGTTTTTAATAATGTTGCCTGATGCAATGTATGATTTTCCTGCACCAGACTCACCGGCAAGTACTGATACTTTGCCTAGGGGAATACCTTTGTTAAAATCTCCTGATATTAAATAATTTAAAGCATAGTTTCCTGTTGAAATCCAGTCTGTGGGATCATTAAATCCTATGCCTAGTCCTTGAATACTTTTTGTTATACTCTTTCTAAATTTTGTTGCGTCAAATACTTTTGTCATGTGTTTCCTATAATATTATCCAAACAATGATTGCAATTATAACGACCCATGCTGGTATCTGTTGGTATAACATCCAATTCACTGCTTTTTTAATTTTGCTTTTTATATCCATAATGTAATATTACTACCGAATGGCTTCAGTGTCAATGCCGAAGCCATTGGTAATTTTTGGTTACTTCGCCTGTCTTGATCTAATTAACTTCAAGATGTCTTCCGCTCTTTTTGCACTGTCCGTATTTGGTTGTGCTGGAGCAGGTTGACTTTCTGCAGGTTTTGCTTCTGCAACTGGTTCTGCTTTTGTTTCAGTTGTTGCAGTTGCTGGTGCACTAGCAACAGGTGTTCTATTACCTGTCATAGCCGCTACGCCTGCTGGTCTAAAGTATTGTCCATACTTCTCTAAATCATAAGCCTCGCCGTCTACAGATTTTTCAAATAATTCTTTTATTATTTTTACTTCTGCATCAGTTGGTTCTTTTGGTCTAAAGTCTGACAAATTGTGTAAACCATTTTTGTCAATTGCGGCTCTTTCTGCTTCATCAATTGGTCTTTCTCTTCTTGACCATTTTGATGTTGAGTAGTCAGCATAACCACCTTTTGACGTCTTGTTGATTCTAAAGTCAACACCTTTTACATAATCAGTTGGCAGTTCTTCCATCTCTGGATCAAGCAATGCCGCTCTGATAATGTTGAAAATTTGAGGACCAATAATGAATCTTCTTATTGGATTCTCTGGTGTTGCGTCTTCTTGCAATGGATTTTGTGTAACAAAACCTTGGAAAATATAACTTTTCTTTTTCCAATATTTTCTACCCATGTCTTCCATTGATTTGTCTTTGAACCATGGTCTTACCTCTGTGAGAACTGGACAAGTTTTTCCATACATCTCCATACAAGGTACTTGTACCTGTACAGGTCTTGAATCTGTTTGTCCTTTGATCCCTGCGAAAGGCAGTTTGATCATGTTTCTTTCAGTCCAGAAAAAAGTGTTTGCTGTATCCTTATCTGGTAAGAATCTCAGAACTGCTTCTTGTCCTTCCTGTATATTCCAATGTGGATATATGGCGTTGTCTCCGCCAGTTGTAGAAGTGGAGCGATTCACTTCTTGGGATTTTAACTTCGCTCTTATTTCAGCCAATGTAGCCATAATGTAAGCCTCCTTTAGTTGTGCCTATGTTTGTTTGTGCCTAAATGTATCTTAAGCATTACACTTAATATACACACTTATTTATCTAAAGTCTACTACTATTATTGGTAATTACGAACCACACGATTGTATACAAACAGGTACCCATTTTTTTTCATCAAAGTTTTTTTGTATATTGTGATTTTCTAGTTTTCCGTTTCTTACACCAATCATACAACAAGGTGCTAATACTCCATATGCATTTAAAAATATACTAGGCATAGATAAATGCACACAATTATTTTTTTCTACTTTTGTTTTTTTATATTTTGGATCCTGTATAGTGTTTAATAATCCATTTCTGTGTCTTTTCCACGTTTCGAGATGTTTACTCCATGGCTCTATTTTAATTTTTTTACCTGTTCTAAAATGATAATTTACTTTGTTATATCTAGCATCTTTAATTAATCGAAATTCGTTGAAGCCTAATTTTTGGCTTAGTTTTAGACAGTCTTTTATTTGATGTTCGTTATGTTTAAAAGGAATGAATTGCCAAACTGCACGGCCTCCAGCATCAATAAAAGCAGTTGCATTTTCTAAAATTTTATTAAAGTTAGTTCCTTGTCTGTAATATGAATGAGTATCTTCCAACCCATCCAACGCAAACCAAACTTCACTGTTTCCTTTAAATTTTTTACCAAGTTGTTGCCACCATTTCTTTGATCTTAAACTTCCATTTGTTTGTAACTGTAAATATATTTTTTTCTCATAAATTATTTCTAGTTGTTGATCTATCAATTTACTTGCACACGGATCTCCTAGGTTTCCACAGAAAATAACATGTTCTAAGTTAGGCAATGAATCTATTATTTTTTTCAATCTTGTAGGATCTAAATCTTGAAGCATTACATTTTTAGACAAGCCGTAACCACTGTTGTTTCTTGGGCAACTAGGGCACCAAGCATTGCATCTGGTTGTTGGCTCTACATGAAGCCATTTAATGGTCTCGAACATAATGATTATTTAAGATTGGAAAAATTATATTAAAATTTATTGATAGTTTGCTAGTCTAACAATTCTATCTACTTCTTGGTCAACGTCTGCGTCTTCGGAAACTTCTTTATCTTCTTCTTGGAAAAATTCATTTAAATTTAGGCCTGCTAGTTCAATTGCGTCTTTTAATGTGTATTCTTTGTCGCCTACTTTAAATTTGTCTCCAGCTTTCATGCCTGCCGCTTTGGCCTTTTGTACTGCCTGTGCAAATTCATTGCCTTCTGCTTTTGGTTCTTCCGCTGGTATTTCTAAAGCACTTTTTTCAATATTGTCTGCCCACTGCTCAAACTGTTCTGCTTCTTTTGGTTTTCCTTTTCTGTCTACTTTAGGTTTGTATGCACCCGGATCCATTCTTACTTCATCTCCGTATTTTGGATCTGCCTGCATTTTTTTGTAGTCATCAATGTATCTTTTTGCTAATTGAATAGCAAGTTTCTTATTTTTCATATAGTCTGTACTTGGATTAAAGAACGGTGCTCCTTCTTGCTCTAATTCATCAGCAACTCTAGAAGCAAAGTTTGCAATGTTGTCTTCTTCATTTCCTTTAGATAAAATTCTTGATGCTATGTCTGACATTATTGATCCTAGCATAGTATTTTTATTTGTAAATTTTGTTACTTTAAGCATGTTGTCTGCTGTTGGGTCTTTTCTTAAAACTAATTTCTTTTCTGGATCATTTAAAAAACCTTGTACAACGGCACCATAGTTAACAGGTGCTGGCGCTTTTGGCTCTTCGTCTTTGAATTCTTTCATATCTTCAGCATCTCCGTCTTTTTTAAATTTAGGTTTTAGTTCTTTACCTTTGAACGCTGTGACTCCAGGTTGAACTTTTTCAACTTCTCCACCTTTAGCCATAAACGATTTCATCATTTTTTCTCTTTCAGCTCTTTTTTCTGGTGTGTCGTATTCTTGCATCACTCTATGAATAATTGGTAAAGCGTCTTCAACTCTGTTGTCTAGATTTTTTAATGTAAATTTTTCTCTATAAGAATTAGCAGTTTCGTCGTCCATAGCTACTTCTTCTTGTGTTTTAAAATTTTTTACAGTTTCATCGTAGTGTGATTGTTTGTTTAAATTTTTTACGTACATTCTTAAATTTTCTAATTGTAGTTTTGCTTGTTCAATTATATCACCAGCTGAATCATTTAACTGGTCTTTATTAGAAGCATATCTTGAAAATGAATTTAATTTTGCAATGTCTTCCGAAGTTGAAACAATGTGTTGACCAAAATCATCATGTGGTCTACCACCGTTTGCAACGTGTCTAGTCATTGCTCTTGCACCTGCTAAATGAATCACAGGATACTTGAATCTTTCACCGTCTTCGTTTTCAATGTATAGTGAATTGATATGTCTTGATCTTGCACCAGGTACAGTTTCGTCAACTGGTCCTGAGTGTCTAATTATTAATCTTGTTTTGTCTAGATTTTCATATGAACTTTTACGTGTGCCTGTTAAGCCTTCTTTGACTTCAACGCCTGCAAGTTCAGTAATTCTGTTTAGTTCTTCTGACATTCCATCTGTATTTACCGTTTGTCCTGTGTCAGCCATATTTTGATAATCCTGCTTAGATAGGCTTGATTTAGTGATGTCTCTTATGTCAAATTTGATTTGGTGCTCTACAGCAAAGTCTTTAAGTTCTTTTATGAAACTATACCAGTCTTTTTTGTCGTCTTCTTCAATTTTTGCTACCATGTCGCGGTTGTAAAACACTTTCATTGACTCACCATCTGCCAATGATATCGAAATTCTCCCAAATTTGTCCTCGTCTTCTGTAAATTCAAAGTCAAAAAATACTGCTTGTTTTGGATCAGCAGTGGCATTGCCTTGGGAATCACCAATAGTAATATTGCCAAACTTGCTTCTTACTTTATTAAACAGGTCGCTAGACGTTTTTTCTGAGATCATGCAGTATTTATGGCTATTTTATGTATTTTCGACATTCTTCAAGTTGTGGTATGTAGTCTGACAATTTTGAGCCTCTTTTTTTGTCCAATGTATCGTTGTAGTAAAAAAAGTTTGATAATTTTTCTTTATCAAATGTATTATTTTTGGAGTAGTAATCATAAAGTGCATCAACAATTGTTTTTGATCCTCTTTCTTGGTGATAGTAACATTTTGTTTCTTTTGCTTTTTCTAAACTTTTCAAAACTAAATTACTATTAGGATGATTCCATGCTGACAATAAATCATGTCTATAGCCTGCGTGATTAAGTTGAATTGTAGCGTACGGAAATTCTTTGTCAAAAAACTGCATAGTTTCCCCTATTTCGTGAACATTGTATATAGATATCACTGATATTATATGTATTCCAGCACCATTTTTTTTCAACTTATGTATGTTTTGTATTTGTATTTTACTAGTTGTGCCCCATCGAGAATATTCTGTTGTTTTTGGTGTTCCATCTATACTACAAGTAAACCAAAGTTTAGGAAATTTTTTAAAAAGTTTAAACAATGGTTCACTTATTTTTACTGCATTGGTGTTTATATTAATTTCAAAATTTGTTTTGTTTTTATTAACACATTTTCGTAAAAAACCGTATACTTCTGGCATGACTGTAGGTTCTCCTCCAGCGATGTATACTCTTTTAATCGTGTCTAAATTTAAAAGATTAAAACTAGGAGTGTTCAGTATCGACTTGTCATAATCACTATGTGTTACTAATGCTTGAAATTTTTTATCTTTAATTGATTCTGTTTCTTTTTTTATAAGGTGGCTGTACATTGGAGCACACATTCTACATTTTATATTACATTTATTAGAAGGCCTCACTTCAAAATAAACTGGATTTTGTAATTTTTGTAAGTCATTAGTATTTTTAAGTTTTAATTTTGTAATCCAATCAAAACTGTCGGTCCATCTCATATCTTTCATACCTTTTTTTTCAAAATCATAACACATTTGACAGCCGCTTAATTTTTTTCCTTGTAGCATTTTTTGTCTCACTTTTAGGTAGTCAGGATCTGTTTTCCAATTTTTTATATCTTTTCTTTTTTTAATTCTAGTCCAATTTCTTCCGCATAGATTTGTGTAACCACTTTGGCCATCGTGCATTAAAATCCATGGATTCATGCAAATGCTTTTGTTTTCGTTAAAAATTTTTTCCCAATTATATAGATATTGCATATTGTTTTTGTTTTGTACTTCAACTGAGATACCTGCTTCTTTTAAATCATTGACAAGTTTCCACATGGCTAAAAAAATACGTGAATGAGAAAATTGCTCCTGCTTTTGATCTATAAGCACTACTTTAGAAAACAATTTTGCTTTTTTTATAATGTCTTTTTGTTGAAAGATTACTGGGCCAATATGATAGCAACCTGATTCTAGTTTATCTACTCCTTCTAAAGAACCTCTAAAAATAAGGTTGTTTTCTTTTGAAAATTTTTCCGTAAGTTTATGTCCCCACGCATCCGCAGACGAGTTATCAGAAAGGCATAATACTTTTTGCATATAATGTTATTTAAACTATGTGCCGAGGTTGGCAAAAATAGGCATTGGCGCAGTGTATTCAGATGTCCTGTTAGTCCACTGTTCAAATATTTTAGGATCAAAATCTGCTAGGACTTTCATCATACGTGTTGCTAACAAACATGAACTTACTAAATCGTCGTGTTCGCCGGGCTTGCCTTTGTAACTTACTCCTGAAGCAACAAAGTTTTTTAATTCAGATATAAGAGGTTTTGAATTTAGCTCCATTTTATTATTTTCAACAAGTTCTTTGAATTTTGTACAGGCATCAATTTTGTGTTTTGCAGTGGTGTTAAATCCTCTTCTAAACTTTCTTCTATGTCCTTTTCTAATTGGTTCACTTAAGAACATACCCTCAATATTTTCTTCACCTATGTCCATGACTCTCATTAAAGCCGCTTCTCCTAGTGTGTTGTTTTCCATACTATAAAAAATACTAGGGTTTTCTCTTGAATCTTGTTCTATTATTGTGTCATGAATATATTTTGTAATACTTTGTAAAATACGTATTTGATGATTTGCAGGGGTTGTGTTGTGGTGCCACTCTCCTACTTGTTTAAAAGTAGGCAATTCAAAAACCTGTATTGCCGCATAATCTCCACCTGTACCAAGACTTGGATCTAATGCAATCATGTATGTGTGTTTTGATTTGGGTTTTGAATACCATCTCACTTGTCCTTGATTCCATGTTGGATCAACACCTTCAAGTTCAACTAATCTCACACTTGATATTAATGTTTCATCATAAATTAAGAATTCACATTCGTGTTCTCTTCTAAATCTTTCATCACCAATTCTTGATTTTTCTTGTTCTGCCCATGCTTCGTCTCTGTCTGGGTGTTCTGACCAATGTGCTTTCATGGCATAGAAACCGTTTGTTCCTGTTATAGTGTCATTGCCAAAGTCATCATATCTTTTGCAGGCTTCTTTCCATATCAATGCAAATTGATCTTCATCTGAATTAGGCGTTGAGGTAATTAGACATTTTCCTCCTGTACTCAAAGTTGGAGACAGTGAAGTCCAAAACTCAACTGCTTTTTCAGGTGGTTGAACGAATGCAAACTCATCACAATATATTAATGTCAAGGACATACCCCGTCCTGTGTTTTCTGTTGTGGTGGTTGCCATAATTTTTGAACCGTTATCAAATTCTATACTGTTTCGATTGTATTGTGTAACACCTGCTTTAATCCAACTTGGTAACATTTCATAAGCATAACGGACTCTTGACATAATATCTGATGCTCCTGCATATTTGTGTGCGGCAATTAGTATCTGTGAATCTGGTTTAAACATTGCATACCAAATAAGGTAACCTGATGCACAAGTGGTTTTTCCTGTTTGTCTAGGCAACATAGCAATGCTAAATCTATGATCGTTGTAACTTTGTATTAGCCTTTTTTGATAATCATAAGGTTTGAAAGCCATTGATCCTTTTGTTGGATGTTGTATTTGCATGAAATTTTCCATAAAGAAAAGTGGACCATTTTTTTCGTCCATACACTTTTCAAGTTGTAACACTTGATCTTTTGTGTATTTGTGTTTCTTATTAGCTTTTTTAATCTGTTCGCTGTCTAATGATACATATGCCATAGTATATTACTTATTTCTATTCATCACCAGTTTGTATTATGATATAGTCTTTAAAATCTATTCCACTGGATTTAAAATTGTTGCTACAATGTGGTTGTGATCTTCTCCCCCTAAAAGCATTACCTTTTGTCCATTCACCAATTCCGTCCAGTTTTAAAAAATCAATAAGTTTTGGATTATAATAGTAAGCATTAGTTAGGTCTAGTTCGTTCCTTAAATTATTTGTTTTTTCTTTTGTTTCAAAATTTTGTGCGGAAATCCAATTGTCAAATATTGGTTCGAATACCTTTTCTTTGAACCAAATTGTTTTTATTTTTTTATTAAATGTTAAAGGTATTATGATAGTGTCTCCGTCTTTTTTATCTTCTGCAATATCAACATGCACAGCAATTGGCAAAATTCCTCTAGCAAAATTCATATATGATCCTTGTAAAATTTTATTTGGTATCCCAAAACTTGCTATTGCTAACATAATTTCTTGTCTTATTTTTTTGTCTATGATTTCACCCCTTTTAGATTGATAGTCTTTTTCTTTATCTATACCATAAAGATTTTTTAAAATTTTTTTATTACATTGCCATTGAAAGTCATGAAAGTTTGGCAAACTTTCGTCAAAATATATTCTAAATTGATCAATTATATCGTGTGGAATGGTAATGTTGTCCATACAACTATTTAAGGATGTCTAAGATAAGGTTACTTTTTGTCTTCTACAGACTCGTCTGCTTTTTTAGCTTCTGCTTGGTAAGTTTTTTTGAAACTTTCGTACTGTGTAGTCAAACTGTTAGCAAGGTCTTCTGCTGTAAGTTCATTGTCGCCTGGATAACCTTTTTTGACTTGCACTTTTTGTCTGTTTAAACCACCTGAATGTAAATTTACAAGATCATCAATAGATTGAACTTTTTGATCATTTGTATAACCTGCTGGTGAATTTGCAAGTTCTGTTTCGTCTGCTGGTTCTTCAGCACCCATCATTTTTGCATCAACTGGTTTGACACCTGCTAATTTTAAAATTTGCATCATCATGCCCATTTCTTCTGGATTGTCTGTCGTAATGTGCATGTCTTCTTTTATTGTTTCTTTTTTCATTTCTTTGTCCTTTGCCGCTTTTTTCATTGGTTCTGTTTTGTTGCCGTCTTTGTCTAAATCGATATAGTCTGGTTTTGCTTTTGCTTCAGTAGTTGGTTCTACAGTTTCGTCTACTGCTTTACCTGCATTATCAAACTTGTCAGCAACCATCTTCATTGCTGTTTCAATTTCATAACTTTGTGGGAATTTAGCATTTTCTTTTTCAGCAGACATTGCTTTCATAACTTCTGCTTTTGGCATTTTTAAATCACCATCATCTGTAGTGTAGTTGCCAATAAATTCTTGTGCTCCAATGTGTACATCGCTCATCCCGCCAACTTCGTTAACTGATTCTTCTTTTGCCATTTCTGCTTTATGTTTTGCATACATTTCTGCCGCTTTGGCATAGTCAGTGAAGTTCATTTTTTCTATTGGTGGAAGATTTTCTCTTTTTAAGAAATCTTGAAAACTGTGGCAGTGTTCTTGCACTGGTTTTTCTGTTTGTGTCATTTGTGTGCTTTTTATTGCGTCAGATACTTCATGACCTTGCGTTTCGTATTCTCTTAATTTTGATAGTATGTCAATCATGTCCATTGTATTATTTCCTTTTTGGATCTGGGTGTGGGTTGCCTTTAATAGGTCCTTTGTGTGCCGCCTTTAATGCACTTGGAGTACCTTTTTCTTCTTTATCCATATGTGGTTGAGCAGTTTCTTTTTTCTCTGCTTCAATTTTTTCTTTTCTGTCTTTTAGTAATTCTTTGAATAAACTTTTGTTTGCTTCATCTCCAAATGCTTTTTCTTTAGGAAGTTCTGGATTGTCTTTGTATTCTAAATCTTGTAAAACTGATCTAAATTCATTTTCGTCTTTTTCTTTAGCCATATTGTCTTGATATTCTTCAGTTGGTTCACCTGGCTTTCTCACAACAACTTGATTTTGTGCAAGGTTCATATATTCAGCAATATATTTTTGCATTTCAAATGCTGACACTGGATAATTTGTTGTTAATTCGTAAATTGTTACGTTTGTATTTTTAAACATTGGAAAATCTAAAGGTGCCTCTTGGATTGGCGTTGTTTTACCTGCTGAAAGTTTTGCAACTTCAAACTTTTGTAAACCTTGTTCTAATTTTGTGCCAAAATCTTTGTCAAGTTCCCCCGCAATTTTAACACGGTAGTCGTATTGTGTAGTAGATTCTGCTAGATATTGTGTAAAATCACCCATAGTGCTATTATTTAGTCTTTTTTCATTAGTTTACGCATCAATTCATTACGGTCAGTTATTATAGTGCCTTCACTATCAACTGCTTCGCTAACCTCATCTGAACCGTCTTTATCAATTTTCAACTTTTTAAGTTGTAATTCAACCATTTTTAGTTTTTTGTCTATTTTACTGCCTTTAGCATCAATAGCGTTTCTTAGCATGGTACTTGCTACCTCAAAAATACGTCCTGAATATCTACTATCAACGTTCATACCTAGATCCATTAAATTTTTATATGAATCTTCTGCTTCCATAGCCAGTTTATCTAATTCAAGATCAGACAGTTCGCCTAGTCCTGCGACTTGTGGAAGTGCTTTTTCGATTTTATCGAATTCTTCATATGCGGCCTGTAAAGACTTTGCAGTTTTTGGATCAACGTTTTTTTGAACTTCTCTAGTACTGTCTTTGTTTTCTCTTGCTTGTTCTTTTTTGTCTACCTGCTTAAATGCTTCTTTTACATTTGGCAAATTTAAAATTTCTTCTAATTTTTGTGTCATGGTTTTATTTACTTACGTGTGCCTTGATGGAATAGTTGTTCTTCTGAAACAACTCTGAAACGTATTTTTCTTTGTTTAGCATATGCATTAGCGGCTTCCCATTTGGCCATATTAATCACAACCTGTTTTTTCTTACCCATACTTTTACCAGCGGCTTCCATGTTGGTTTGTGCTTTAGGTTTTACTTCAACCATTTCAGCATGTTTTTTGCCGCCTTTGTCCATGTACACAATAAAAAAATCTGGCACATACACAGTGTACTTTCCTGTAAGTGGATGCCTATAAGGAATTTTTATTGATTCACTGGCCCATTGATAGACATTAGGATGTTCATCACACAATCTCATAAAAGCATGTTCCCAACTACTTCTATAGGTTGGAGTTTTTAAGCCTACATATTTTTGAGGATTCTTAGGAGAATATTTGCCTCTTGCAAATCTTGGGATGGTCATTAGTCAACAATATTTCTAGATACTGTGTCTTTAACAGACCTTGTGTTTCTCACTCCTAATCTACTAGACTTGTATCTGTTAGCGTTTAAGATTGTTGAAGTTAATTCACTTAACTGTGCTGGGTTGGCATCGGTCAATTGATCTAAAATCTGTGCCACAGGCACAGAATCAATTTTTGCTTGTTGCAAAATAATGTAAGCAGTGTCTTCTGCTGATTGTCTTGAAAATCCTCTTTTTACAAAAAAGCCAACAGTGGTGTCATAGTCGCCCACAGCAAATTCAAATTTGTCTTTGTAATTTGTATTTACAAGTGTGTCAACAGTTTTGTTTAAATTATCTTTTATTTTTTGTGGTAAGTTACTATAAAATTCAGCCATTATATACTCGCTTTCTCTGCTACTATGTTAACATTTTGTGTTTCTCTATTAATTTTTATATATCCATCTGCTACTAAGCCTTGGATGTTAGATAAAACTTGATCTCTGTAAACACTTTTTTCATTGTCTGTCAAAGCCGCATAAGCAACATCGCTTTCTGCAATAGTTTGTCCATTACGAGAACCAATCTTTTGATAATACAATGCAGTTGCCACTCTGTCTTTAGCAACAGTGTTTGTAGTAACTAAATTTAGTGCTTCTGCTGGCGACAGCACTGTGGTGTATTGTGCCACGTTGTTGTTTACTGCTGTGTTGTTTTCTGTGCTTCTGCTGTCAACATATCCTTTGGCAGTTGCTAAAGCCGCACCTGTTGCAACTGCGGTCACAGCGGCATTTCCTACTGAAAAGTTACCAATCGGATTAGTGATTGTGCCTGCTTGTTTGCCAATGTCTAATACTCCTTCTTTGACAATGCCTTTTAATTCTTCTTTGACAGCATCTTTTGCTTTTATTTTTTTTGCATTATTGTAAGTGTTAATACCTCTTAATATTGTTGCTACACTAAAATTGCCAGATTGAACATCACTTATTACTGATCCTATACCATCCACAATGCCTCCAGGACCAAAAATACTTGTTGTTCCCCCACCTAACACACTTAAAGGTGATGGTTCATTATCATAGTGTATTGATGCAAATCCTGGCACTCCGCCGTTTTTGACTAAACCTGCTCCATACAAAACAGTTTCATAAAAAACTTGCATGTTGTTTTGCATGACGCCTTGTCCATCAGCGGCATCTAAGTTATCATGTGACCAAGATCCTATAACAGGATTTACTAGTGTAAATGATGTGAATCTTTGTTTGTGTAAGGCAAAAATTTGTATACTTCTTAACAAAGGTTTTTTATTTCGTTGTGCACCGTCCATACCATATTGTGTGACACCTGGATTTGGATCATACATGTTGCCTTGTGTGTTAAAGCCTGCAACGTTTGGATTTACAGTTAATGAATCTGCAATGTTGTATTCATAGTATGCTTTCCAAAAAGCATTAACAGTGTCAGCATGATCGTCATGAAAATTTATGTTTACTGGACTATAACTAATTTTTGTACCTATGTACGTTTTTTTATTGTATTGTTGCTTTTCTTCAATGTTCATATCATATTTTGGAAGATCAGCAGATTTAACAAGCATGTTAAGTTCTAACTTTTCATTTGTTGTAAATCTACGTGTTGGTATAGAATCATCAATATCAAAAACCACATGAAACAGAAATTTCTGCTTCGGCATAAGTTTGAAATTGTCATCGATGAAAAGTCTACTTGCATGTCGGTAGTCTTTCATACCTGGTAGACCATTAGAAAATGCACTTAAAAAATTGTTTATACTTGGCATAACTGTATTTACCGCCATAAAAAAAGCGCCAAAAAAGGCGCCCTTTTTACTTTACAAATGCAAAATTTGTTTAGATACCGCCACCAGTTGCTAGAGTTCCAATGGTTCTAGTCACTGCTGTTCCTATTCCTGTTCCTGTTGGAGTTTGAATAGCATTATCGTATCTGATGTTCATAGTAATTGTTGCTGGATCTGATGTAGCATAAGCCATTGTGTTGTAGTTTACTGACTCAATGTATGCACCGTATAATTCAAATGTTTCTAATACACTTGGTGCACTTGCTCCGTTACCACCGTCAAGCATTTCCATTCTACAAGTAAATTTGTAGTCAATACCTGAAGCCGCTGATGATTGTTCAAAGAAATCAAATTGTTTCTGTACTTGTTCACCAACCAATTTAGTAACAGCATTGTTTACGTCATCTCTTACATTGATTGTTATAGGATCCCAAGTGTGTTTTCCTGCCATGTAAACTTTTGAGTTGTAAACGTCTAGTGTAATGTTATCAAAAGTTAAGTTAGGTCTTGAAACATCAATAACTTGTTTTGTTAGTTCTGATCTAGGAGTAGAAACACCAAAGTTTTCTAATACTACTCTAAAACGATATTGTAGTTTTGGCATCAATAAGCCTTGTGATGCTGAACTTTGGTCGTTTGCTAAAGGTACTGTAAATTTAGATAATGTTGATATTGCCATATGTTTCTCCTATTTATTTAAAATTTAGTTCCCTAAATTTGCAATTTCTCCTGTGTTTTTAATTCTTAATGGTATGTAGATAAATTCAACTGATTTAACTGGTTCAATTGCTATATCAACATACAATTCATTTCTGTCTATTCTAGTAGGTGTGTTGTTTGTTTCATCACAAACTACTAAGAAGTCAAATAATGCTCTTTGTCCAACTAATTCCAACAAGAATGACTCAACTGCTTGTTTGATTTCATTTCTTGTAAGTTGATCATTAGGTTCAAATATGAAAGGTTTAGCAATTGCATCTAATTGTGTTCTTAAAAACACAACTAATCTTGACACGTTAATTCTATCTAAAGCACTTGTTCCTGAAACTTTAGTTAAGTTACCAAAGTTTACAATACCTGCTCCTGAGAAGAACGTGATTGGATTTACTTTTGCTGTGTGTAAAGCATCTCTTGACGATTCTGTTAATGACACTTGTTCAAATTCACCAGTGGATGCTTCTAAGAATCCAACTGCTGATGCATTGTCAACAACACCTCTTCTAGTTCCTGCTGGCGCAAACCATGGGAATCCTATATTGTCGTTGTTTGCTAGTGTTCTAAGTATCATGTGTGAAGGTGGAACAATAATATCGCTACCTGTGTTGTCTGTAGTTTTACCTGATGGATAAAACACTCCAAGATGTTCACTTGCTGAAACTAAGCCGTCTTCACCGTCACCAGCCGCACCCGCTGAGTTATTTGCCCAGTTGCTCACTGCCGTAGATGTGCCTGCCAGTCTAAATGGTGTGTCACCTACCACAAACGCTGTATCGTTTCTGTCTGTGTTTAGGTTGATCATGTTTTGTATTAATTCAGGATAACCAGGTGTCGCAATAACATTGAAGCCTCTTTGGTCTTCTCTGATTGCTTGGTTGGTATCTATCTCTGATTTTAATTGATTTACAACAACCTGTCTCTGTGCTTTTCTACCAAATGTGCCACTTCCGTCGCTGTTGTTGGTTGATTTAGTTACCCATCTGTCTGGATAGTAACCTGCAACAGACTCATTACTTGATCTAATATTACCTAAGCCAGTTGAACCTGAACCTGGGTAAGTTGTAGTAGTAACGTAGTTGTTTCTGTATTCTTTTACATTGTATCCTGATCTTCTAGTATTGAACAACAATATACCTTTTGGAAATAGTACTGGATCTGGCGCATCTGGATCTATGTGATTGTCACTTAAAAGATCTTTTATTGTTGATCCTGTGCCAGCACCTGTGTTACCATTTGCATTTTTTTCAATAGTTGTTTGCCATCTAGCATCTGCAAACACAACTCCATCTTCAGTTGTTTGGTCTGCTTTGTCTACTAATTCAAATATAGCACCAGTTGTTGTTACAGCAACTCCGTTGGCAGTGTTTGTTGAAGTAATAGTTGCCGAGGTGTTGTATCTGTAAAGTGCTGGATAATTTTCTAAATCTGATGTGTCAATCCATAAGTCGTTGTTTGTTAATGGAGTGCCATCTGACTGTGTAGTTGGCTCAGTTGCACTAAATTGTGGACCATTTGGATCTGTTCCTGAGTTTACATTTAAGTAACCTCTGAAACTTGTGCCGTCATGTTCCAAAATGTCTGCTTCTAAACTTGTGTTGTACCATAATGTGCCATTGTCTGGTTCATTAGTTGGCTCAGTTGTACTTGCAGTGTAAGATAAACGTTTAAAGTTTGATGCAATTATAGTAGCTGGAAGTGCTGTTGAATCTTCTGTAACACCTGCAGGAGCGTCATACAAGTTGTCAATCAGTGTTGCTGAGTTTGCTGTGTATGTGCCATATGAGTGAGCAGTTGAGGCACTAAAGCCTGCATCTGCTAATGGAGTTCCTGAAGTGTCGTACATTCTAAATTCACCACCAAGTTTGTGTTTGATTTGGATTGCACCTTTTAGTTCACCCTCTGTGATTATACTTGCTTCTAAGTTTGTAAAACCAGCCGCCGCAAATGCTGTAACAAAGTCCTCAGAATCTGATATAGTTGAATCTCCTGGACCTCCTAATGTTACTGTTTTTGCAGTGTCAAGTGCCGCTTGTCCTTTGATAGACTCAGCAACTATAAATGTTTCTGCTTTTACGAACGCTGGACTTGTGTTTTTAGATTGAATAATGGTTTCACCACCTTCGTATCTAAATGTTTGGAAGTCACCAACTCTTAAAGTAACGTCTGTGTCATTTACAGCAGACTGTTCAGTTACGTTGAATTGTGTGTATAAAGTCGCTTCTGTAATGCCTGTACCACCGTTGCTTGGATCTAAGTTAAAGATTGCTGTGTGGTTGTTTGCATACAATGGTGCATCTACAGTTGAAAAACTTGCTGAACTTGAACTATATAATTTAATTTCAATATCAGTTCCTCCATTTGGAGTGCTTGTTTTAAACCATAATGATCCATTGGGTCTGTTGTCTTCTGCTGTTTTCCAAGTTGGTCTATTAGCGTGTGTTTTTTGTTCAAAACTTACACCGTTGAATAAACCTGCTGTGATACCAGTTACTGTTAAAATTGTTCCTGTGTGATTTTCGATTCTAATTGTGTTTGCACCAGCCACTGAGTCACCGTAGTTTGTACCGTTGTGATAAATTTCTACTTTGCCTGTTGTAGCGTCTACCGCGGCAGTCACACCTTCAATACTTGCGTTGTTGATTGAAGTTGCCAAAGCGGCAAAAGTTGTACCTGATAAAGTTACTGTTGCATCGTTAATTTTGATTTTATGTCCGCTTACTAAAGTACCTGAAGTTGCTGTACCTTCAATTGTTGGCCAACTAATGTGCCAATTTGTTGAACCTACTTGTACCCAACTGTTTGTGTCATTTTTGTAGTATATTGGATTAGTTACAGCAGTTGTGTTAATTACATATTGACCTTTTGAACCATAACTGGTTTTTGGTGCGCCTGTAGACACATTGCCAACTAAGTCTGTTACTGATGTAATTTTTTTACATGTAATTGTTGTAAATGCTTGATTTGTTTTAGACCATTGGAATAATCCAAAAACTGAACTTGTAAGATCAAACCAATAAGTTCCGTTTTGTGGTCTTTCAGTTGGTGCTACTGTTGTACCAACTAGGTCAGTCAAGTTAACATTGGCTCTTAAAATAAATGCTTTGTTAGCCACTCCAAGGAATGAGTAGGCCGCTTGTAGTCCATATTCATTTAATTCGTAACCGTTTATTGCGCCACCTGCTGAGTCAGTGTAAAATTTTGGATCACCAAACGTTTCTGTTAATTCTCTTTGTGATGATATTAAAAAAGCCTGATTTGCGTTTGCTGTCGTTGTGCCTGACGCAGTGCTATCACCGGCTCCATTCTTTTTATCTTGTCCAGATGCTATTATTATAAGTGGAGTAGTACCTGCATCTGATGGTACGTAAAAACTTTCATCTATTACTGAAACGTTTACTCCTGGACTAACTAAATTTGCCATATGTTTTATTCTCCTTGCAAGGTTCGTTAATGCTATTTATATATAGACCGGTAAAACAGCACATAACTATGGTCAAACTAGGTGCCTATATAGGGCACGTAAATACATTTATGAAACGTCCTTTATGCAAAACCTGTCAAAACAAACCCAGGGCATATGCCTATAGAAGAAACAACAAAATCTATTGGCGTAGTCAATGTGACAGTTGTATACGTAAAAAAAAAAAATTAAAGACAGGATACGCGGCCAAATGGTATAAGGCAGGGTATCGTAAAAAAAAGCGTTGCGAACTTTGTGGATTTAGACAAGTTGATTCAGTGCAAATGGACGTATATCATGTGGACGGAAATAGAAACAACACTTCAGTTTACAATCTTAAAACCATATGTGCTAACTGTCAAAGACTTAAAAGTACTCAGGATTTGGGATGGCAACTTGGGGACTTGGAAGTAGATGAGTAGTCATATCGTATATCTGCTTGTGCAATGATTCAATTGTGTGGGTGTTTTCTAAAATGTAATCATAATTAGTGCCAATCCAATCCCATTCGCTTTGATGAGAACCTTTCTCTATCATTGACTGCTTATTAGGTATTTCAGTTCTTTTAACTAAAACAATTTTTCCACCTTTTGCTTTTATCTGTTTTATTTCATTTGTAAATCTTGTATCAGATATCACTGTGTTTACCCCTTTATATCTAGCCATACAAGAGTCTACCCAAATACTATCTAACATGTTTCCTCTGCACACTTCAGTGCCAAAATATTGTAAAACCCAACGAGGGGTCACCGATTTGCCAAAACGTTCACTCCAAAATTTATCCGGTTGTTCTCTCCAATGCCTACTAGACTCAGTATTGCCTTCAAGCATTTCTCTATCCCAACCAAAAATATTTGCTGTTGCATCTTTTAAACTTTGTGCAAATGAATCTCTAACAAATCCGTGGTGCGACACTAGTCGCTCTGCAACAGTGTCTTTACCAGAACCAATTAATCCTACCAAACCTATCAACATAAGTTTAGTATATTAACAGTTATTAAATCGTTTTTCAAGTTCTTTCTTGACTTCTCTTACAGCATTTAACATATGAAAAGTTATTTGCCAATTAGGTCCTGCTTTGAGCAGTACTTCAAATGCTATTGTTATTTGCTTCAATTGTCTGTAAGATAATTTGGAGAGTTTTGTGAAGTATTTGTTTTTTGCCATAATTTGTGCCTTTTTGTTTGCCTGTTTAAAACTTTATTTAATAAATGTTTAGATTGAATTAACCTATAACAAAACTGTGTGGTGTACCACCTTCTGCAAAGTTGCCAACTTCTGCATCAAGTCTTTCCATTTCAGCCATGCCTTGCTGTTTTAATTCTGCACCATTTAAGGTTGTGCCGCCTTGCGGTCCTGCAATAGTATTGAATTTGCCTCTTGCTTCACCTAGCATGGTTTTAGATACTGCAAGAGTGTAATCTCTTATCCACGGTTTGCTGTAGATATCTTTTAACAAAGTTATGTCAGGTCTAAAATTATCAGTATGCATCAAGATTGTTTCGTCATCTGCTCTAGGTCTTTGTGTAATGGTCAACTGTTTGGTAGCATTGTCATAATGAAATTGAATAAAACTTCCAAATAATTTTCCTACTAACTCCTGATAACTTGCAAAAGCATAGTAAGTTGCAAGTCCACCTGTTGCACCTGCTCTCAAAAGATATGTGTTTGTGTATGCTAAATTGAATGGTTCAAAAAGTGTGCCACCTTGGCCACCCTCTGTTCTTGATCCTACTGTTCTCCTAAAAAGTTTTCTTACATTTATAACTTCATCAGGTAAAATGTACTTGTTTTGATTTTCTGATAATTTAAGAAAAGCATAAGATTCTTCTACAGCATTAGACGATTTTTGTCTATATCTGTTAATGGCTCTTTCTAGTGCAGTTTCGTAGTGTTTTGGATCAAGTTCAACCTCGATCATGCCTTCACCTAGGTTGTTTTTGACATAATCAAACACTTCTTGTTGCATGGTTTGTAGTTCTGACATACTGATATTTATTGCCGTTGGCCTAACTATAAATATGTAAACTATGCCACGACTATCAATTTTTAAGCCTGAAAAAGGCAATGATTACAAGTTTTTTGATCGTAATATCAAAGAGATGTTTACAGTGGGAGGCACTGATTTGCACCTACACAAATACCTTGGTCCCCATAGACAGGGTGACACAAATAAAGACGGTGATGCCTCTCCAACTAATCCTAATTATGCACCTAGTGAAATAAATGAAAGAACCATACAAGATTTGCTATTTTTAGAAAATAGAGATAGAAAATATTCAGACGACATTTATATGATACGTGGCATTTATAATGTGCAAGATATGGATTTTAATTTGAGTCAATTTGGTATGTTTTTGCAAAATGATACACTATTTTTGACAGTGCATTTAAATGATTGCGTTGAAAGAATAGGAAGAAAAGTTATGTCAGGCGATGTTATAGAATTTCCTCACATGAAAGATGACTTTAGCTTAGACGCATCTATTCCTATCGCTCTAAAAAGATATTATGTAGTTGAAGATGTAAACAGAGCCGCAGAAGGATTTTCTCAAACATGGTGGCCACATTTACTTAGAGTGAAATTAAAAACACTTGTTGACTCTCAAGAATTTAGAGACATTATCGGTGACGCTGATACTACTGGTTCTTTAGCAAGTTACATGAGTACCTTTAACAAAGAAAAAGATATTAATGATGCAGTTGTAAATCAAGCAGAAACTGACGCACCTAAATCAGGATTTAATTACAAACAATACTATGTTGCTCCTATAGACGAAAGAGGCAATATTAGAACCGAAAATGTAAACACAGAAGAACAACGTGCAAGTTCAGATAGAACTGTAAATGCAGTTTTGGATACACCTGCTTCTAGTCATTATGGATTTTATTTGGACGGAGATGGAGTTGCACCTAACGGTCATCCGGCAGGTTTTGGCATAAGTTTTCCTACTAGTGGTACTGATAAAGGTGACTATTTCTTGAGAACAGATTTCCTACCTAATAGGTTGTTTAGATACGATGGTCTTAGATGGGTCAAAATTGAAGACAGTGTAAGAATAACTAAAACCAACAATGACTCACGTGCTAATTACAAAACAAAATTTGTTAATCAATCTGGTACAACAACAATAAACGGTTTGACAGTTGAACAAAGACAAGCATTGACAGATGCATTAAAACCAAAGGCTGACAATTAATGTTACATTTTTACGAAGGACAGATTAGAAAATTTCTTACACAATTTATTAGAATTTTAAGTAATTTTTCTGTAGAAACTGGCAAAGATGCTTCTAATAATATAAAACTACGTGCAATTCCTGTTATGTACGGAGATATTACTAGGCAAGTTGCTAACATAATTAGAAATAATTCGGAGAATGCTTTACAGTATGCACCAAGAATGAGTGCTTATGTTACTAGTTTAGATTACGACAGAGAAAGGATGCAAAATCCTTATCATATAGAAAAACAACATTTAAAAGAAAGACAGTTCGATGAGGCCACCGGCGCATACACAGACAAACTAGGTGCTGGATACACAGTTGAAAAAGTTATGCCATCTCCTTTTAGATTGAACGTGGCGTGTGATATTTTTACAACAAATACAGATCAAAAATTACAAATTTTAGAACAAATATTATATCTTTTCAATCCAGATTTTGAAATTCAAAAGTCAGACAATTACATAGACTGGACCAGTTTAAGTTATGTAGAACTAACAGATATTTCATTTAGTTCAAGAACAATTCCAGTAGGTGCTGACACTGAAATAGATGTAGCAAGTATTAAATTTAGTATGCCAATATGGTTAAGTCCACCTGTAAAAATATCAAAATTGGGTGTTGTGCAAAAAATTATAATGAGCATTTATGATGACGATGGTGGTATTGCCAAAGGACTAATAGACGGAGATCTTATATCAAGAAGTTACATCACACCAAACAATTTTAATTTGCTTTTAACAGGAAACCAACTAAGATTGGTTGGATCAACTGGCACTACTGTAAAAAGTGGCGGAGATGGATTTTACACAGGAGCCAAAGAACCAAGTAATTTTGATCCTTTAGAACCGTTTGGCCCACCAGTGAATTGGAATGTTTTGTTGAATCAATATGGAAAATTAACAAACGGTGTTAGTCAAATAAAATTAACGCAGAACAACGGAAATGAAATTGTTGGCACTATTTCTACCACACCTTTAGATGAAACAATCTTGCTGTTTAACATAGACACTGACACTATACCAGCAAACACTCTTACAAATGTTTTAAAAGTTATAAATCCTTTAACCTTTAATCCAGAAAGTCCAAACAATGGTGATAGATATCTTGTAACAGGAGACATAGGAGATTCTACTAACACTTTTGATGCAAGTGCATGGGGTAATTTGAGAGCAAGTGTAAACGATATTATTCAATACAACAGTACCACAGGTAAGTGGGGCGTAGTGTTTGATGCTAGTAATCCAGATTCTACACAACACTATGTTACTAACAGCAACACAGGTATACAATACAGATTCAATGGCACTAGTTGGGTAAAAAGTTATGAAGGTATCTATATTGCTGGCAAGTGGACAATGGTATTACCAGGTGGATCAACACAATACAACGCAGACGAAGACACAGGACAATCAGGTTCTGGCGCTGAGAGTAATTACAAAAATAATTAATACAAATGGACAAAAATATAGTTTGCTCTGGTGCCCTATTCTACGCCACTGGTACAAAAAGATTTTTATTTTTACAAAGAACTGATCCTAAAACAAAGGGCAGTTGGGGACTTGTTGGAGGTAGAGCAAGATATACCGAAAGTGCTTTTGACGGATTAAAAAGAGAAATCATAGAGGAGGTAGGTGCGACTGCTAAATTTAAAAAAGTTATCCCTTTAGAACTTTTTACATCAAACGATCAAAAATTTTATTTCAACACATACGTTATTGCTATAGAATCAGAATTTATTCCTAAACTTAATGGTGAACACAGTGGATATTGCTGGACTGCTTTTGAATGCTGGCCAAAAAATCTACATGCAGGATTAAAAAACACTCTCAATAATAAATCTATTAAGGGTAAATTACAAACTATTCTTGATTTAATAACCTAATTATCCAGCACTAATTTTTACAGTACCGTTATCGTTCCAAAGTTGACCAGCATTACTAGGATCACTAGTTGGCAAGTCAGTTGCCATCACTTTGCCGTTGTTGTTGATCATCAGTGTGCCGTTGTCGTCTGGTAGGTTTATGTTTCTTCTAGTAGTTGACGTACCTGACACAAAAGTCTTTTTACCATCTTCTGTTTGCCACACAAATGGAACATCACGGTGTGCGTAGATCGCATTGTTGGCAATGGTCAATAAAGGTTTGTGCTGTCCATCTTTCCTGCCGATTATTTGGATTATGGCCTGGTCTTGGCCTTTACGATTGTCTTTGATTGAACCTTTGATCGACGCTACACGTATCTCTTCGCCGGCGTCATTATGGCCTTTGAATTCAAGAAAAGTGTCTGCATTAATTGTGATATTTTTTCCTACTTTAAACATACGTATATATTTATAAAAAAAAAGGGCGACAATAAATGCCGCCCTTTATACTACTTAGGAAGTGTAGATACTTATTAGTTGTTTGTTCTCACCGCACAATTTACCAATTCAATTCCATCGGTAGTCTTGTCTTCAAGTGCTCTACCAATTACATGAAATGGGTTAATTGAGTCTGTGTTAGATACTGCTCTCGCAGTTCCTTTCACATTTGATGATACCAATCTTTGTCCTTTGCTAACTTGACCTGTTACTCTCACTGGAGTTCTACCTGTCATAGCCACAAAAGGATGTGATTCACTGTTACCAGCGGCTGTGTTCATCGCATAGGCTGGCATTGTTGAAATTACACCAAACACTGTGTCAGTCATATCTGCATCAGTTTCTGTAATTTCGTATGCACCACCTAACATTACCACAGCGCCTTCGGCCATAGGAGCATCTGCCGCAAATCGCTCCGCAACGTCCGCGTATTGGGCTGATGTTGATAAAGCGTGTACTACGTTTGCTCTTATGTCTACAAGATCTGCTGTGACTGGTGTTTGTGTACCTGATCTTTCTCTTTTGAAAGCAGTAAAGGCTCCACCTGCATTACCGTGAATTGTTGTTCCGTCATCTGCAAATGTTTCGTCCCAGGCCCATAAAAGTGCTTTGTCAGTTGCTGTTGAACCTGCACCTCTGTTGACTTGGATACCACTTACGTTTGGCGTTGCCGCATTAGTTGAAACGTTTCTGTTCACTTCAATAATGTTGTCTTCTACTGATAGTGTTGTTGTGTTCAAGATTGTTTCTGTTCCGTCTACCGTTAAGTTTCCGTGTACTCTAACACCGTCGCCAGTGATAGTTAACTCAGTGGCACCACCGATAGTGGCTACTGCCGCTGTACCTGATACTGTTATGTTAGTTGTACCAGAAGTTATTGCTGTTGTGGAAACTGCCGCTATTTGGTCATCAACATATTTCTTGTTTGAGAGCTGTCCGTCAGCATTTGGTGCCGCCGTTGCTCCCCCTGTAATGGTGTTAGCGTTAGCAGATATTACTATATCTCCTACTTCTAATCCATTATTAACTCTAAAGTTACGTGTTGTCATGGTTCCATATCTCCCGCATGATTGTTATTAGTATGTAAAACAGTGTTTTACGATTGTATTTAGCCAGCCAATGCTGAAATTCGATATCCAGTGACAGTAGTGCTACCGCCTGCTGTTGAACTTGCAAAAAGTTCAAAGCTGTTTTCTGTAGCAGTGTCAAATCCTGCTGTGAATTCTATTAATGGTGTGCCTTTTGTTGACACTTGTGGACCATCTGCTACTGCCGCCAAACCAGGTGACGCCGCGGCAAAAACTTCACTTATTGCAAATGAACTTTCTGATGCATTTTTACTTACAATATAATAAACAGCACCATTGGCGTCGTCTAGATCAAAAATATCTACTGGTGTTGCTGTTGAACTTACTGTCACAGCCGCAAATGCTTTTTGATTTGCATTGCTTTCTGCTGTCATGTTATCTTTGATTAGTATTTTGTGTATAGTTAAATTTAAATTTGTTTCTAAACCTGCCGCTGACACAACAACATTGTCTCCTGATATCGCCGCTGTCAAAGTGACTAGCTCATTACTTCCTGTTTTACTTCCACCATAAGCGGTAATGTAAGCATCTGATCCGTCATGTACAACCAAAGCTTCAATGGTGTCAACTTCAGTTTTGCTGTCGTTGTCAATTGAAATAAAATATTTTGCTCCTCTAAATGTAGCGTGTGCAAAAGTGTCAATGCTTTCTGAAGCCGAATCTACATCTGTGTTGCTTGTTGTGATCGTGTTACCTCTTGTGGCGTCTGCTGTGTTGGCAGAAGATAAAGGTATCTTATAAAAACTTGTTTTACAGTCTGCTGAACTGCCTGCCGCTCTCACTCTAACCATTGTGTTTGATACATCTGCTGTCATGGTTGGAACATTGGATCCACCTCCTGATTCAATTCCTCTATTTGCTCCTATGACTCCAGCTGATGCGTTTGTTGAAACAGCAAAACACTGTGTACTAACAACTTCATTTACTAGATCATTGTGTACCATCATGTACCATGCTGAGTCATTGAATGTTGTGTTGAAGCTGTCAATTGTTCTAGCTGATGCATTTAAATTTTTATTGTTTCTAACAATAGCCAAAGTGTCATCTGACACAGTGGTAGCAACAGTGTCAAAACTTAATGTACCTGCTCCGTCTGTGACAAGAGCCTGTCCTGCTGAACCGTCTGCTGTTGGTAGTGCAAATGCTGTACCACCTGATGTGATTGTAAGTTTTGAACCATCTGATTCAATTTTTTCATTTGCATCTGTAAAGTGCAAACCAACGTTTGTAGGAATAATAACATCAGTGGTTGCTGTAAGTTTTATATTGTTACCTGTGATAGTTAAATCTGTACCATCACCTTCAATTTTTTCTCCGTCATTACCGAAAGTTAATCCAATGTTTGCTGGTATGTTTATATCACCATTTGCTCCTACGCTGATTGATATGTCTGTGCCATCTGATTCTATTTTTTCTGCACCTGCGCCATCTAAAACTATACCAATGTTTACAGGTATTACAACATCAGCTCCTGCTGTCAAATTAATGTTTCCTGTACCT
>Ga0209535_1000619_pt1 | contig 24917 bp, 27 predicted proteins | sample LinPmetageLP28_FD_184041 | JGI IMG/M metagenome (GOLD analysis project Ga0209535, IMG submission 184041) | Marine viral communities from the Pacific Ocean - LP-28 (SPAdes) (version 2) | ecosystem: Environmental > Aquatic > Marine > Oceanic | place: Pacific Ocean | collected 2009-08-22
ATATTTGTTGCATCTGTCATTAAAGGTGCAAATGTCGTGGCGTATGTATAACTTGTATCGTGAGGGGCAAGTAATTTAAATTCCCCTGAAATTCCATACTCGTTAGTGTCACTTCCAACTAAACCCGCGACTAAAAAACCAGCCCTGTCAGTCGCCCCATTATTATGATAATTGCCATTTGTAGTATCATAATTGCTACCACCATCAGTGCTAGCATGTGCTAAAAGGTCTTGAGCATCTGTAGCTGGTATAACATGTTGAAACATAAATTGATAATGATCATACTTAGTTGCATCAAATTGGGTAAAGGATACACTTGCAGCATTAGACATAGCACCACTAGAGGCAATAAACACCATAGCCCCACCACCACCACCAGCAGCAGCAGCCCAAGATATATCTGTGCCATCAGAGGTAAGTACAGTACCAGCACCACCCTTAGCTAGTCTAGCAGTCTCCCCACTAGCATTACCATAAAGTATAGAACCCCTAGTAATGGCATCAAGTTGGCTAAGTTCACTAGCAGAGGCAGTCATACTTGCGTCTAAGGTAATAACATCTACCCAACCACTGTTAGCTTCGTTTCTAATCTTGAGGGTGTTAGTATCAGTCTCATACCATAGTTGATTGGCATAAGTAGTTCCCGGTTCTGCATCCCCAGAAGAAGTAGAAGCTAGTGCTGCAAGAGCGTTATTTAAGTCTGTCCTAGTAGCAGGGAAACTTTGATTAGCAATGTTAAAGTCGTGTTGCGACATTACGTTAGTTCCTTTCCGTAGCCCTTAGCTACATAGTCTAGGGTCACTGCATTGGTGCTTGTTGATCCCCCAGTAAAAGTGTTTATAGTGAACCCAGTTCGGGTCTTGTTTGTTATTGTATATCTATCACCATCAGTTAAGTTAGCTAAGGATAGACCTATAGCTGGTGTAACGACGAAGGCATCATCAAAGGTTACATTAGTTGTTCCTGTAAAGGTTATATCACTGCCAGAAACTACTCTGTCTTGCATGTCTGCTGTTACAGACAAAGCACTTACGATAGGGGTAACATTAGTATCTGTTGATGTCATAACTAACCTAAACTCAAATGCTCTTGCGGATATATCAGATACAGAGAATGCTTGCCAATCAGACCAAGTTGGTGTACCTGTAGGATCATCGTCTGTATGCCTTAACTGTAGGGAAACAGATGTGTCACCAAAGGCTGTAGGGTCTCCATCAAATACACCTGATCTATCATCAAAGTTACCTGTAGCACTATCAAATAGGTCTGTCCTATCAAACCTTGTACTTGTGAAGGAGAAGTTTAAGCGGCTTGTGTACTTTTGTCCTAAGTCAAGGTCATTGCTAAAGTAGTATATTCCAGAAGATGCGTAACCTGTAAAGTCATCAAATAACCCAGACCTATCATCAAAGTTACCCGTAGCATCATCAAACAGAGGTATTGTAGCTAACTCTAAATAACTATCATCGTTTATTACCACATTAGACTTAACACCAGCAAAGGATGGGTCTTCTGTTAGTGTGGCTACAACATTAAGGTCTCCAATACCTATAGAGGTAACGACGAATACAGCAGGGTTCTCAGACTCATTAGCACCGCTTGTAGTCTCATCTACAGCCTTAATGAAGTATGTACCTACACCAGCATTTTGCAAAGCGAGGGTACTACTACCTACAGGTACTTGTGCTATGTTCTCAGCTTCTGAGTATACTGCCCCACTAGTTAAGTGGGAGTACCTAATGATATAGTGGGCTAAGTCTAAGTCGGTAACTGGTGTCCAACTTAAGAACAAGTTACTTCCAACTACGTTACCATCGAAGTTAGTTACATCTGCTGGGGGTGTAGTTGTTGTTTCTACAAAATAGTTAGACACAGTGTTAAAGTCACCATGTACTCCAAGGGAATTAGTAGCCCTAGCCCTTATGTCATAGAAGCCATCCTCTACGCCTACATGTTCTACCCTCTCTGTACCTACAAAGGCACCAAGAGTTCCTAGTGCTGTAAAGTCAGTTTCTCCTGTCTTTCTAAACTGCACTTCTGCTGTATCTATCAGAGTACTTGTGTTGTTTATGTCAAGCAAGAGAACACCAAGGGTCTTACCTTTAACTCTTCTAAGTTCAGTACTGATGTTTATGCCAAGGTCAGGAACTTCAAAAGGAGACAACAAAGTAGTATTATCTCTTTCGTAGACTACACCATCGTCAACCTCATCAAAGACACTTTCAGATATTTCCTTGAGGGTCATCTCTACTTGCAGGTCGTACTCATTCTGTAGTCCAAATGTCCAAGAGACAACCTCAAACTCTTTGTTAGTCCAACCAAGTCTGGTGTTAGTGATCCTTACATTGTCACCTGTCTGTACTTGGAAAGCCCTAAGACCAAAGGATGCTTGAAATTGTAGCTGTTGTCTATTGCGCTCAAGCATAATCCTAGCTACACGCCGAGATTCTATTGAGTTGTCGGTAAATGGTAAGTCCATGTCTAAGGCAGATTCTAATCCACCATCAGCAGTAACAAAGGCAGCGTTAGTTACAGGTGGGAAGTCTGTCACTTGCCAGTTACTTTCGTCACCCCTAAACGTACCATTAACTGTGTTGAAGTTATCTCTGCGAGAGTGTCTAGTTGCTAGGCTTATGCCTGACCTAAGATCGTCTTCATTAAGGTCTAGTACAGGTGCTGTCCACTTAGCAGCCTTTACGTTCCATGCACCCTGAGTGTACCACAGGGTAGCCCCCATAGAAGTTATAAGCCCCTCTAAGAGGTCTTGAGGTGTAGTTCCTGTGGTGAAGGCACCATTGGCTGTGTATCGTGTTGTACCAGCGTCTGTGCTAGTCTCATCGCATATGTTAGCGGCAGTGGTAAAGGCGGTATCGTTTATGTTAGCTGTGGCTTCACCTAAGCCATATCCTGTAGTTGTCAAGTAATCTCTTACACAAAGGGCAGGGTTATCAGACCAAGCGGTAGTAGAGGTTCTAGGATCGTATACCTTCTTACCTTTAATGACAGCACTAATTTCAGGTACGCCATTAGGGAAGGCATCTGTATCATAAGTTAACTTAACATACAGGTAAGCAATACCACGAAGCCTGTGATTCCCTGTCCAACCAGACACAGCACTAACTAAGCTACTGTCAGCAGCTTGAGTAGATGTACCTAAGTGTTCCTTTATTGTGACTAGGCCACTGTAACGACTAGGTGAGGTAACATTACCACTACTGTTTATAGTTGCTACTTCATCGTTAATATATATCTGCTCAAAGGATTCTATCTCATGCCCAGAAAAAGCTAAAACCCTGTGTAGTTGTACGTTATCTGTACCTGTAGTACCATCAAATACCCTAACACCAGCGGTCTTCATCTTACCGTAGATGATTTGGTGGTCTAAGGCTGAACCTGTTTGTGTTACATTATAACCTCTGTTAGACTTACCACCAAAGTTACTTATGTCTTTAGGCTTAGGTGCCAAGGCACTCATAAGGATACCTAAGCCAGCGTGTACCATAAAGGTTGAGGTAAATGCAGTACTAAGTCCAAAAGCACCCGACCCAAAAAGTGCGGCAGCACCTCCACCAGTAGCTACGATAGCAGTAGCAGTAATGGCCCCAACAACAACAGACTTGAAGACACCTTTTAAACTAAGACCCATTCGTATTCTTCCTAACTAGCAGTTCTGCCCCAAACAATTTCTTTATCTTGTAGGTCTTCGATAAAGTCTAATCCAAGGTCTCCGGGATATACTGACTTCTGGTAAGCAGAAGTGTACCTAGCAAGTCTTGGTCTTTCTAAATCTATTAGTTTGTTCTCTACAGTTAATTCTATAGTAGCTGTATCAGGGTTTTCCTGTATGTTCATCTGATCCATGTAACCAGAGAACACTTGAGTTAGGGCTGTAGTGTCTGAGGTAATACCAAAGTAGATGTTACACACTCTGCCTTGATATGGTTCTGTAATGGCTAGTGAGACTACCTCAGAAGTCATACCACTAAGGGTAATAGTTGCACCCCTAACAGATAAATCAGATGCCTCTTGTACCTCAGATATGTTTAGTAAGTTACCTGATCCTGTCCAAGTTTGACCACCGTAAGAAAGGTCTCCCACTCCTGTCCACAACCTAATCTCATTAGGGCTGTCAAACAAGAGTTCTACAGCAAAGAAGGGGGAGATTATATCATCGTCTAGGGCATTAAGTACTACCGAGGGAATAGTCCTAGTCATTATACAATTACCTCTACAGCCTCAAAGGATATACCATAGGTACTAGAGTTCCCTATCTGCCAATCTTGTACATTACTTACTAACCTAAAGACCCCCTTAGCGTTGTCTACAATTACAGCAGCACTAGAGTAAGTAGCTTTGAGGTTAGGCCATATGTCCACTGATCCTGTAGCTGATACGTCTGCTAAAACTTTATGTAACTTAGATGTACTGGTTGTACCCAGTTGTATGTAGTCACCAGCTTTAAGTGTTGTCCCGTCAGAGATAGTAATGGTTACAGATGAGGCACCAGCAGTACCCGTAGCTGTAAGAGAACTGTTAGTAGCTGTACCTCTAGGTTCTGTGCAGTTAGGATCACCTAAGAGAAAGGTATGCACTGGCCCCTGTAACGACAACAAGAAAGCTACCCAAGGCTCACCTAAGTCTCTCCTGACAGGTGGTATGGTAACTGAGGCTTTCCATGCTTGACCTGTGTGTTGTACTACCTGTTGTTTATAAGTAAAGGGAGACTCAGATGTGGCAACAGCGTTCATAGCACTAAGGGTTATTTGTGCAAAGCCTATATCAGTTGGTGCAGTCTTTAGTGCCATGAGGTTTCCTTACCCAAATGCCTGTTTCATCTGACCACCCCTACGACGATCATCTAGTATTTGCTTCTTAGTCATGTTAGCGATAGCTGGGGCTTGTTGTGCTATGATCTTCTTAACACTCTCGTCACCGTTAGCTTGGAAGTTAAAGTTCTGATGAATAATAACGTCACCAGAGCCACCGTCTGCCTGTACACCTAGCTTACCATCTTTACCTCTTTTCAAAGGCATGATAGCTTCTGGGCCAGCTTCTCCCATTAGCCCTGTTCCACCGCCCATCATTGGGAACTCCGTAGGTCTACTTACAACACCACCATCAGCGAAGGGTCTAGTTTGTGGCCTAACTGAACTTTGCATAGGTCCACTTACACTATTAGTACTTACACCAGCACCCATATACCCAGTAATTGCACTAGAGATTAAGCCAGTAATTTGTTTAACAACATAGATTTGATACAACTCAGCAATGATAGCCCTAGCCATATCCTTAAAGGCATCAGAGACACTCTTAGTACCGTCTACTATAGAGGTAAGTGCATCACCCATACTGTTAGCTATGGTGTCTGCTAAGTCTTTCTGTGCTTGTCTCTGTTTATCAAATACCTTAGTTAACTCTTCCTCTTTAGCTACCTTCTCGGCTAAATCACGAAGTTCTTCTTCTTTAGCTTTTTTATCAGCGTCCCTATTCTGGAACTGAAGTTGCATAAAGATTTCTTTACGCCTACGTTCTTCACCCTCCAATCCAAACAAAGCCTTACTTAACTCTATCTGTCTTTTCAGAGCCTTGATTGGGACTTCCATAGTTGTTGGTTCTTTGCCTTTTGGTCCTTTTTTACCCAGTGCCTTATATGCAGCCCTTAACTCTGCTGCTCTTTCGTCACCATAAAACTTCTTAGATACTGTGGAACCTTCAATGATACCTAGACCCTCTAGGCTTCCCCTAGTTTTAGAGACAATGGCATTTTTCAAAGCAAGCTGTTTAGCCATTTCTTCTGTTAAGTCTTTATTTAAACCTAGTTGCGTTTGTACCGCATCGTAAAGGTTAACCTCTGCTTGCAGCTTTGCGCCAGTAATACCTAGTGCTTTCCTAGATTCAATAAACAATCTTCTAGCTATATCAGCCTTTACTTTTTCAATCCTAGCACCTTCGTCAGCGTTCTTTAATGAAAAGTACTCGGCAGAAGCTATAGAAAGTTTATCATTCAACCTAGCTTTTTCTTTGCTGTGTGTCTTTTTTATTAGGGCATCTATCTTAAGCTGCTCTTCATACTGCTCCATCAGTAGTTTAAGCTGTGCGTCTAAGTTGGCATTAGTGGCCTTTACTTGATCGTTATGTTCGTCACCAGCCTTTGCTTGATCATCCGCAAGAGTGCTTAACTCATCAGCCATTACTTGAATAAGGCCAGTTTCAAGGAGAACACCTTTAATCCTTTCCTCCATTACACTACCATGCTTTTTAGAGAAAGCAAGAAGGTCATCCCCCAAGGCGGCAATATCGGCAGATGTTTCTACTATTCTTGGCTGTTGTTTAGTACCCTTTATAACTTCTGCTAATTGCCCTTGTACTTTTAATAGGTACTCAGAATTACTTAAATCTTCTTTTGAAGGGCCAAACTTAGTCCCTAGGATAAACTTCTGCATAAAGCTACCCTCTTCTAGTTTCTCAGCACCATTACCTATCTCCTTTAGTAGCTGATTAAAAGATATAGACACTTCTTTAAAGGTTTCTTGCGCCTTCGCATTTTTGAGAAGCTTTAAATAGTTTTGTAAGCGTTCCGTAGCAGCAGAAATTGGCGCACCCAATGTGCTTTCTAACATACTTGTTGTGCTGCTTAAATCATCTAGTGCTTCCCCAACAGCCTTTACACTTTCTTCAAGCTGTTTACCTGCGTCTCTGGTGTCTAGGAACGTCTTAAGGAGCATGGTGCCTAACGATAGACCAATACCGATAACAGCACCAGCAACTCCGGGAAGTAGACCAGCAAGTTGTGTACCCTGTTGACCAAAAGCTACAAGTGCGCTAGTACCTGACTGCACCTGTACAAAGAAGTCACCAACCTGATAACCTACTTGCTGAGCATACATACCAAACCTGTTTGTGCTGCGACTTGCTTGGTTTACATGAGTAGCCCAACGATCAATGTCACTAGTACTACCGTTAAGTAAAGTTCTAAGATTACGCACTCTAGTGTTAATTTGTGCAACACCTGTATTATACCGTTCTTGACTTATTCTACCCCTTGTCAAATTTCTATTAAGTTCTAATATTCCACCAGAAGTTCTTGCTATCTCTGCCCTAAGTCGGTCTTGGTTTCTGACTGAACGTAATACAGTCCTATCATCTACAGATATAGTTAGAAGAATATCATCAGCCATTGTTTACCCTCATATAAACTCCGTCAATCCTCTTAACCGCTTCTACTTCCCAAGCTGTCATAGGCGTGTCAGTTAGTTCTTTCCATGCTTTTATTTGTTCGTATGTTATCGGGTTAGGGCCACTAAAGCCACCAGTTCTTGAGTTGCTTAACGCAATAAAGGCAGACCAGATATGAGCCACAAGAGTTGGGAAGTCGGGTCCATCCAATTCTTTTAGTTCTAATCCTGTCTGCCTTTGTACTTGTTCCAAGTGTTCTCTCTCGGTGGTTCCAGATTCATCACGCTGATTAAGTTTGAAGTTAAATTCAGAAAACTCAACTAGGTCATTAATCAGCCCTTGGTAAAATCCAGCGAGTCAGCTACGGCCTCCTCAATCTGATCCTTAATCCAAAACACTTGTTCGTAAATCTCTTTGGCTGTGTCAGCAGAGTACTTAGGCTTCTTACCATCGTATGTTATATTCCAAGACTTAGTTGCCTTGACTAACACTTCTAGGGTAGCCTCTTCAATACTCTCAGCCGTAATATCGACCTTCTTCTTTCCTTGGGCTTGCTTAAGCCGTTTGTTAGTTTGGTGATGCAATATACCCTTGTACTCTTTAGAGTGGGGTGCATACATAGTAATGGTCATTTCTGACTTGTCATCGTTAGTCAGAGGTTCCAGTGTTGTAGGGTGTACGATAGTAACGTCTACAGTATCACTGGTTGGTGTTAAGTTCTTTAAGTCCATTGTCAGGTTCCTTGGGTCAGGGTTAGTCGGGTAGATTTAAATGGGGAGCATCAGACCCGACACCAATGCCCCCCGCCCTAGCTAGGGATTAGTCTGTACGAGTAATCTTAAAGTTACTTGTAGTTGTCGTATCGTACAGTGCGGTGAAGGCAAGGCTAATGATACGGCTAGTTGGGCCATCTACACCTACATCAGCAGAGTTAATTTTAACCCGTGGAAATAGGAAGGTGTAAGCATTAGCAGCAGTCGGATCGTTGACAGATACTTGAATGGCTGACTCTGTCTCATTAAGGAAACGGTTAATCAGGGCAGCGTCATCAAAGTATGCTGAGAATGTACCTGTTACTTCTGCACGACCAACCTCAAGTGCTGGGGCTTCATCAGAGCCAACAACAAAGGTAGGTGCGAAGGAATTAGTTACATTGAAGTCAATGGCTGTAATGATTGCAGAGGATGCAAGGCCAGCTACATTGTTACCAATCTGTAGATCACCTGAGTAGGCATCGAAAGGGGAGTTAGTGCTTGCTGCGTCCTGTGTCTTCTCTGTGGCACCAATAGTCATGCCTTTACCAACCATACCAAAGGTAGTAGTTACCATCTGATTAGGGGCAATAGAGACACCCATAGTGGAAACAGTTTGACCTGTAAACAGACGAGCCTGATCAATATCAGCAGAGTAGTCTTCAATGGAAAAGTATTTAGGGGTTGTACCTACAGTAAGGTAGTCGTTGGTGCCAGCGTTTGTCCAAGTGTTAAGCATGACTGACTCAAGAAATGTGTCGTAGTCACCTTTACGAAGGTCAACTACAATGTCACCAGCGGACTGTTTGTTACCATGACGCTCATGGCGAGGCATACGGTCAGCTTGAATGTCTGTACCAGCAACCAAGTCTTTAGTCAGGTTAAGACCGTGTGAAGTGAATGGGATGTTCTGGAAGTTACCAGCAGGGGTAGTTCCGAATGTGGATTCAGTGATAAAGCTTAGGCTAGACCGTGAACCCTGTGCGAAGGTAGGCATGTGTTATTCTCCTAGTGATCAAGGCTTACGCCTCTAATTAGTGATAAATGTACCAGCCGATATTTATCGGTATATAGTACCAAGGTGTATCTAAGAACCCTTGCTGTCTTTCGGCATAGTCTATTGATACGTTAAAGCTGTTTAGTGCTACGTCTGTGGTAGCTTCAAAGTTCTCTATTACAGTGTTAGCGATACCATCAGCAGTTGCTGGGCCATTACCCTCTGGACAATATACTGTTACTGAGTATATGCCACCATAACGCTGAGAAGGATTTAAGCCTCTTACAGCAGGAACACGAGTAATAGGGATGTACATAGACTTAATGAAGCTAGTACCAGTTGTGGGGTCGTAGGGTACATTGTCAAAAGCTATTGGAGGTATACCAGAGATACCAGCTAACTTGCTTTCCAAAGCGGCCCTAATGTCTGAATGAATACTAGCCAAGGAGGAACCTCACTTTTGCAAATACTTTATAGGCAGGGGTTTTACCTAAACCGTCTTCTACTATACGGGAATGTTTAGACCTATTCCTAAGTACAAAACCATCAATCAAACCTTTGCCAAGGGCTTCTATATCTGCGTACAGGTTGTCCCTAGCTAAGTCTCTGTGGGCTTGCGGATTAGTAGACTTCTTCCTAGCACCCTGTAACTTCATGCGACCACCACCAGCACCTCTAGGCTTAATGGAAAAGGACTCTACATATGCACCAGAGTAAACAGGAGATATGTCTTGTCTTACAACAGTGTCAGCTATCTGTTTAGCCTTAGCTTTAACTTGCCTAGAAGCAGCCTTGTTAATCTTTTCTTCTACAGACTTAAAGGTTGCTTGAATAGACTGTGGTAACTTAGCCATTATTCCCTCACATCACAGATGTAACATAGTGCAACGCCAGCAGAGAAGATAGTAACAACAGACAGAATATTAACTGTGTCTCCATTGCCTGTTATCTGATCCTCATCGTCTGGTACTACAGTTAGGCTAGAAGCGGAAATAAGGCACTTACGAGTACCTCTGCGTATTTCATCAATGTTGCCAGCTATACCATTATCGTAGTTGTAGAAGTAACCAGTGAAGGAATAGTTAGTAGTAGCTGATCCAGTGACAGTACCATTAGCAGGATTGTAAGTGCCAGAAGTAGTCACCTTCTTAAGCGTAAGAGGTTCACCAAACCTATTAACTAAGTTCAGTAAGTCATATGATCTAAACGACATGTTAACCTACCTTAGTCATACGATGAGTTGTAGTCTTCACCATTGTAGCTTGGTGGGTTCTTAAACCTGTCCCTACGGAAAGAAGGCTTAATACGGTCTGTGTTGTCTCTGACAGCCTCTACAGCGGTCTTAGAGATACCACCAGCGTAGATGCCTATGTTACCACCAGCAGTCTTAGCTTGGTACTCTAGGGTGTCTGCCAGTGACAAGTACTGTTTAGCTAGGTCAGAATAGTCAGCACTTAAAGCACCATCTAAAGCTGTTGTTACCTGTCTTGAGTACTTAGAGGCGATAGTTCTAGCTGACCAACTAGCAGTGTGATAAATAGAGTTATTATTCTGGCCTAAACCAAAGGTTATCTCTTCATCTTCTAACTGACGATCAGCAGTGTCAGTATCACCTACTAATAGCCTAACAGAGTTAAGACGTTGGGCTGCATCTGCCGTTCCAAGATTTGTTGGGTCATATGTCCACCCCATCGTCTACTCCTGCTTTAGTCTTCTAATATACCGTCTCTTATTTCAAAGAACTTATCTTCGATCCATCTGTTGTTACGAAGGTAGCTTCTTAGTAAGGCACGTTGTTTAGCATCTATTTTAGACTGCTTAACTTTCTTGTCGTTATATTCTTTAGTGCTATTAGTGTTAGCTTTTACTTCTGCGTTTAGAAGTCCTATCAGCTTGTCTAGTTGTGGGCCAGTTAGTTCACTTAGCCTATCTCCAACTTTAGCTTGTTTCTCTAATTCTCTATTGTGGTGGATAAAGCCTTGAAGATATAACTGTGCGACAGACTCTGATCCTAGTCCACGATTTAACCAGTTATAGTGTTCTTGGGTTTCCCACTGTTTACCGTCTGAGGTAAAGGGTCTCTTTACGAAAACAGGCCAGTCTATCTGCCAGCCAAGGTATGAAGGGTGCATTGTCGGGGTATCCTATGTTGGGTAAGGTAGGGGACACCTAAGCCCCCCACCAGAGTACAACTTATTGTACGATGTCTTTAAAGAAGTAGCCCAAGTCTGCGCCAACAACTTTCATGTCATAGGACATTTTCACTTGGATATGTTCAGCGATTTGCTGACGCTTCAGTGCATCATCCGAGAAGGATTCAACAGTGATACCCAAGTTGTTTGCGCCGGGAATGTTGTTCCAAGCGAATGTCATACCAGCAGCAGGGGTCATAAGACCAGCACTTGAAGGTGTGTGACACAACAGAGCATGTTTACCACCGATAAAGGCATTACTTTCAGCAGCACCCTCAACAGCAGTGTTATTGACAGCTTCCATGACGAAGAAGTTTTCTACCTCAAAGATTTCAGCCAACTTAGCGTCTGTGATCAACGCTGGGTTAGTTACGGTAGAGCCACCATTCAAACGTGCCAGAATGTCTGGGTGATTGATGAGTTCGTCCCGTGTTACCTTACCAACAACCATAGTGTTTGGCTTGTAGCCGCCCGACTTCAGTTGCATTGCACGACGAGCATCAGTTACGTCAGTGATAGGTGTTGAGTTGGTGTAGTCGTTCCAATAGACAGGAGTACCTGCACCAGAAGCTGCACCAGCAACCTCAGTACCCCAAACTCCTGTAGAGAAGAATGTTGTAGCAAAGTTCTCTTCGCGGTGGATCATCAGGCGCATTGCCAGAGTTTCAGCACCAGCAGAACGGATGTTCAGTACTTCGTCTTCGTTAGCGATAGTCTGCTCATCGAAGTCCATACCAAGTCCGTATACATCAGCGAAGTAGCTGCTGTTAGAAATGGTCATACCAATGCGGTTAACCTCAGTACGTGGCGCAAGTTTCTTTACGTCACCTGTGCGGTTCATATTGGCACGGTCATAGATGTAGTACTTGTCAGACTGACGAGCAACACCTACTGTTGGAAATACCTTGTCAGCGACAAAGTTGGTTTGTGATTGTGCATACGCCAGTGTCAAGTTAGACAGAGGGGTGTCGATATGCACCTGTGATGGAGTTAATAGTGGCATAATAGTTCTTCCTTATTCTATGCTAACTTAAGCAGCAGCGTTGCCGCCTTGGATGAGTTCGATAGCAATGATCTGGCTAGTAACACCAGCTTCAGTTGCATAACCCATGATGATGTCAGTAGAAGCAGCGTTTACAGCAAGACCGGCGGCATCAATACCAACAGCACCACCAGCGGTAACAGTAGCACCACATTTTACCATTGTCTTACCTTGGACAACTACAGTAGCGGCATTATCTTCAGCGGCACCTACTAGGCAAACGCCAAATGCAGAGTCACCGTTACCTGCCAGAACAGCTTCAGCAGCAGAGTCTAGTTTAACGAATTTAAATTGAGCAGCAGAAAGGTCTGCCCCTGCGATTACAGTACGGGTATCCCGTGATTGCATAACAGCCATGTTTATTCCCCTTTATAGGATTTAGTGATTAGAGCCTTGCCTTCATCGGTCTTAGCTACAGCAGCATAAGCCAAAGCATGTTCGCTCTTTTTCATTTTGTTGGTGTCCATGTAGGACTTTACGAGTGCGTCAAGTTTGTCAGCGGCAGTCGAAAACTCACCGTCAGCATCAGATTTACCCAGTTCAGTCATGCTTTCTTCAAACACCTTATCGGCTGCTTTGAGTGCTTGCATGATTGTTTCTTCGTCTCCGAAATTGGCAACCAAAGATTTGGCTACTTCAAGATCAAAGTGTGGTAGTTCGGCCTCTGCATGTTTAACTAAGATAGCATCTGCCTTAGCAACTTCTGCTTCTTCCAGAGCCTTAAGGATAGGCGCAGGAATATCAGCTTTGTTGATTTGTTCGTCACCATAAGTCACAAACTCAGGCTCAACCATTTTCTCGATTGAGTCTGCTTTAACGATGTAACCAGCTTCTTCCAGAGACTTGCTAAGGCGATCAATCTCGGCTTTAGCTAGGTCTAGTTCAGCTTGAATGGTGTCTACCTCGTCCAACGGACCTTGGTAATCTTTCTTCATGTCCATGTTGTACATTTTCATAGCTTCGTCCTCAGACATACCTTTGTCCATGTAAGGCTTCAGCTTGGCTTTCATGTCATCAGACATTTTTTCTACTTCGTTCTCCATAGTTTCTCCCTCGGAGTTGTCCCTTTTATAAAGAGAGACCATTGCTTGTTTGTTAGCTGGACGATCAACCAAGGACAGTTCATCTAACTCAAGTTGTTTAAGTAAATTAGGCATCATAAGATTCCTTGATTGCACGACCACCTATTGAGAAGGCCGCAAGTTCACCAGATTTGACCCTAGCCCAGACGTCATCATCGTAGACTTTAAAAGCTACAACCCAACCCTCTCGGTCACTCTGGATGCCAAGGGACTCACCAATCTCTTTGGTGACAGGCATGGAATGGATAACCGCCCCAATCTGATCCCCTTTGTGCATTTCTTTACCTACACGAATATTCTCCATGAAGTTATTCACGGCCTTTACAAGTGTCTCTGGTTCAATAACATCTCCTTGGCGATCAACCACAGGTTCGCCCTTTTCGGTAACGACTGAGGCCCACCCATAGACGAGACGTTGTTCTTCATCCGCTTTGAGGATTTGTCCTTCGATGTTTGTCTTTGTGAGGTCTGACACTGAGGTTCCCCCTTCCCACATTCTGCATGACCAGTAGCCAGCAGTTGTCTTATCTTTCTTGGTGTCGCAAGAATGCCTAGAACGGAAGTTAGCCCTAGCCTTTGGGTCATCGCGTCTGATTTCCATATTAGGATCACCAAAGGCTACCCGCTTGACCTTGCCACCTGATTGCACGAAAACTTCAAACTTCTTGTTGCCACCTTTAATGCGACGAGGTTTGTTTAAAGTAACTTGCTCTCCCTGATACTCAGCCTTTGTTACTTCTTCGTCAGACTTTTTACTGCTAGAAGCATGAGAAGCTGGTAAGAGGTCTTTGTCATGATTAGCTGATTTGGACCCTGAGACAATACGAAGAAAGCTATTTACTCTAGCCATTGCCCACTGCTCAGGAGAACTTACGTTAGGTCTTACACTTCCGGGATTGGTCTTGTATGCCCCAATACCCCGACGATACACAGCCTGTAGCATAGAGGTCGTTACCTTATGCTTAGACTTGGCGTTGTGTGCTGTTACTTTTGCTTGTAAGCCTTTTGCCATTATGCTTGTCCTCCCATGCCAGCATGGTTTGTACAGTAGTAGTGAAGAGTAGGTGTGCTATCAGTTACAGCTATTGTGACTGTTGCCCCAGAGGAGCCAGCAGTACCCGACACAGTTACGCCTGTAGTGTACTGAGACCCTCCGCCATGTGTACCATTAGCAGTAGTAGAAAACCTAAGTGGGTGGCTAGAATTAGAAGAGTCTGACTGATCAAAGATATAAGTATTACCAGCAACAAAATTTACTAAGGGGGTTACTACTCCTCCAATGTAATACTTATTTCCTGTACCAAATCCGTTAGTGCCAGAGGCCACTGTTACTACTAGAGTTGTGTCAGAGGAGAACTTAGCTAGGTATTCTTTAAACCATTTGGCCTCTTTGAATGTAACAAACTTACTAAGCTTAGTAGGATTAGAGCCGTGAGTTACATCATATTTAGAGGTAGCAGTATTAAAGGTAGCTATGTTTTCGTTGTTGTTACTTGCGTAAGAACCTTCACTTCTAGCCCATTTATTGTATTCTGTCCTAGACATTATACGCTCCTACAACGGAGTATTACCGCTCTTTGGATAGTTGTGGATATACTTGTAGTAATAGTGCAGATAAATGTGTAGTCCCTACCATCTACTCCACCGCCGATATAAATAATTGCAGTGTTTCCCGACAAGGCTTGTTGTATGTTCTGTATACTATCAACAATAGCACTACTACTAGCAGTAGTTAAATCTTGACCAGCAGCTAATACAGTTTCAGCAGGGTTAGCATTAGACCTTACAGACCAGACCACTGTGCTAATGGTAAACCCAGAAACAATATCAGACCAATCAATACTGTAATCTAACAGTTCGTCTGGGTCTTTGTTGGGCCAAACTAGGCTCATATCTTACGTTCCTCTTATGCAGCTAGGTTTTGAGTGGACTTTAGTGGCTTAACTTGTCTAGGGGTACTAAACGTAGGGCTGACAGTCCTGTTAGCAGGGAACCCAGCATGTTGTGACCTCTTTGTGTTATACAAGTGCTTTATAGCCTCAAAGTTGAAGTGTATTCCTGTAGCTGTAAGTGTCCCTATCGAAGCGGTTAAAGTGTAGCTAGGGAATAATACTGTAGCTGAAACACCAATATCACCAAGGCTTAAGGTTCCAGAAACACTAGGTATAAGCGTTGCAGCAGCTACACCAAGTCGACCTACCGTTAGTACTCCCTCTATCCCACTAGGGAATACATTAGCATCCCCAGTAACGGTAATAGATAAGTTCTCGCTTTGTGTAACCTCTACACCACTTGGAGCAGTGTTAGCATTAGCAGCAAAAGTTATGTTTCCTAAGCCAAGGGTAGCAAGCCTAGTTGTGCATACAGCGTTAGAAGTAGCTAGGGTTACAATACTTCCCAGACTTGCAGATATAAGAATACTGTCAGAGGGATATATGATCTCTGTGGGTTGAGCCTCTACACCAGAAAGGTTTAAACCTAGTGTGGCAACTTGAGAAGCTACAGGTATGGTGTTAAAAGACCTAAGAGTGGGGGTACCTAAAGTTAAGGTAGCATCAAAACCACCTACAGGTTGATCAACAGCTATGGGACCAGCTAAGGCACCAAGGGATACTGCAAAGTCAAAATCTGTCTGTGTAGGTCCAGCAGTAGGTGAACGAGAAGCGTAGGGATATATTACATCATTAGCAGGTTGATTAGGTTCCGCTACAAGTTCTACCCTAGATGTACTCAAGTACCATTGGGGGTCAGGTAGTCCTACAGTTGCATCAAATCCTACCTTAAAGGGTGTAAGGTCTTGTTCCTCTACAGGTATGTCTGGGTCTGTTGGTGGGGTAATGATTTCTTTATATACAGAAGCAGTAACATTAGCTTGTATACCTAAGTTAGAATTGAGAGTGCCTTCAACCCCAGACAGTTCCTTACTTATGTTAGCTTTAATTGTCCCTAACGATGAGGTAACTAAAAGTGTATGTTCTTGCGAAACAGGGGTGCCATCAGGGAAATTAGCAGAAGTAATCTGGGGCTGTAATCGAAACCCATATGAAACCCAAGCTGCCCCCCGTTCTTCATTTGTCTTATTAGTACCAAAAGAGTTACGTTCAACAGTACCAACAAGGAAACCTTCGTCCGAATCGTATTTCTGTAGTAGGTAGTGTTTATTTTCGTTAGGCCACTGTATCTCACCAACTTGACCATCAATAAGGCTTTCACCAAAGTAAGTGTCAGTATCAGACGGGTCGTAAGTGTTTAATGATCTTACTTGACCAACAATAACATTAAACAAGTTAGGGTCATTAGCAGGAAAAGTTAAAGTGGCTAAGAGAGGATCATCAATAGTACTAATAGTTGCAGCATTGCTAACTATAGTCTCAGAGGGTAGGTGATTAAGGTTTACAGTAACAGGTTTAGCTACATCATCATAACCAAGGGAGCTATCATAAGTGGAGGGGTAAGTGTAGTCACCGTTAACTAAAGGAACCCATGATGACTGAGAGACTACAGGATCAGAGGTTAACTCAGCAGTAAACTTAGTTTGTAAAGATAGTGCTTTATCCCCAGCTACCGATTCATCCCAAATTGGGCCAGTTGTAATACTATCTGCGTTTTCCTCACCAAGAAGTATCTGAGGCCGCATCCCCAGAATAAAAGCGTTTGTCCAAGTGTAGTAAGGATATTCGTTATTTCTTAAAGACCCCCCACCTATGGTGTAGAAGTAGGTAGTCTCAGGTTTCCTTACAGCTTGATCAGATATAGTAGCATCAGTAGATAGGGTTACTGCCGTAGATAAAGTTACAGTAGTAGAAACCCCTATAATACCTGCTGGCACTACTCCTCTGACGGCTCCAGAGCCACCTAATGTAGAAGCTGCTATGGGGGCAAAGCCTAGCATTTAATTACAAGTGTAACGTTTTATAGGGCCATCGTCATCAATAACATAAAACTTAGTCCCGTCATTGTTAACAAAAATACCTCTGGGGTTATAGGCAACACTACTTCCCGGTGATTTAACATTGTTATAAGATGCTGTGCTTACGTCAAATCCAGTGGTTAAGTCGTACTCATGTATATCATCGCTACCGGTGCCAGTTATATACATTTTCGTGCCAATGTTATTAAAGTGCAATGCTTGAGGATAGCCTTCTTGCGATCCAACGCTAAACCTCACATTGTTATAAGATGCTGTGCTTACGTCATAGGCTGTGGTTAAGTCGTATTGGTTAACGTAATCGCTCGACCACCCCACAACAAACATTCTAGTTCCAGTGGCATTAAAGCGTACCTCGGCTGGGGAGCCTTCTTGCGATCCAACGCTAACGTCTTTGTTAGCAAAAGACCCTGTGCTTAAATCATAGGCAGTGGTCAAACTATACTGATGCACTTTGTCAGTTCCGCGACAAACTACATAAAGGTTATTCCCCTCTGGGCTAAAGCACAGTCCTGTCGGGCTTGATACTTCATTAGTGATGGAAAGGGAGACATTATTATAAGTTGCTGTGCTTATATCATCTGCGGTGGATAGGTCGTACTCATATACTTCTTGGGTTGTAACTCCTAAAACGAATAATTTCGTCCCTGCGGGGTTCATCCACATACCCCAAGGGTCTCCGTCTTGGGACGAGACGGCTAAATCTTTGCCCGTGTCATAAGTCATATTAGCAATATCGGGGTTAGTATAAAACGTAAGTTCGTATACTGTAGACCTAGAGGTTGAGTGTATCCCGTCTGATGCCCTATATCTTAAAGTGAAACTGCCCTCATTAGACGTATTTGTTGATGGCGTTATAGTAAAGACATTGTTGCTTTGACTAATAGTTGCCTGTGCCTGATTTGATGGGTTAGTGTCATGCGAGTATTCAATAGGAAACCCCTCTGGATCAGATGCAGCAACTGTCTGTACCGTTGCAGTACCGTCCTTTGCTAAAAAGGATGAAGTCGGGGGTTCTGTTGTCCAATCAGGTGTGGCGTTTGTATCTGTGTAGAACCTGTCCCACTCTGTGCCGTCATAGACGTATAGTGCTTTCTGGTCCTGTACCCAAGCTAGGTCTGTCTCATTAGGAGACGCAGGAAGACCTGCATAGTTACCTACGCTTGTAATACCACCAGAAGGGGATGCAGGAACCCAAGAACTTGAACTTGCGTCCCAAGATAATGTTTGACCACCAGAAGGGGAAGTAGAGGACACATTATCTAAGTCAGCTAGATATTGTACTACATCTTCTGCTAACATAGTCAGGAAGCACACCGCACCAGAACCTAAATTAATAGCTGAGTTGTCACTCTCAGAAGATGAGCTAGGAGACCTAGCCATAGTATAAGTACTACCAGTTAGCCCTATAGTACCTGTACCTGACTCATAGTTAGTTCCGCTTTCTATTGTATACCTTACAACGTCAGCATCGACAACAGAGGCATCCGAAAGGCTCTGGAAGCCAGATACGACAGAACCAAATGTTACTGTACCTGTACCTGTAGTGGTCAGGTTCATCTTAACTCTGTCAACGAATTTTACCATTGTCAGGTATCCTTAGATTAGGCTAGGCGCAAGATACTTGTAGAGGCTCCGGGAGCAGGGAACTGAATAGTGAAGTCACCAGCGGTAGCACTGACTGTACCACCAAAGTCAAACACTGCTATGACATTAGCTGAACTATCAGCATTTGGATTATAAAGAATACAACCATCAGCTTGCACTGTTACGTTTGTGAATACTGCATCGTCGAAGTCCATCACAGCGGTTGTACCATCCATCTGAGGATAACCCGTAGCAATAGCTGCTTGTGCGCCTGTAGACACGGTATCAAAAGTACTGGTGTAACCAGTTCCTGACGCTTGATCTGACCCTAAGTCTGTGTAGGCTACTGTTGTAGCATCAAACGTGCCAGTTGGATTTTCTTTAATCAGTGCGACACGAAATGTATCATTATCAAAATCGTGATTACCTTTAAGCAACTCTAATTTAAAAGCATTACTTAGTGCTGTTTGAATAGCCATTATGTATTTTCCTTGTTATCTTCTTCTACCTCAACGGGTAGGTCATTTGTTTCTGTTGCGACCTCTGTGTTAGGGTCATAGTTAAGTTCAGCTATATCCATAAGGTCTTGTATAACCTCTGGGTGATCACTGACGTTAATGTCTGCACCGTTAAGGTTACGAAGAAATGCTGCAATCTCACGCAGATCGTGTGGGGCAACATCACCAGCCTTGATACAGGGCATGAGGTCGTAATTAAGTCCGTTAAGCTGCCATAGGCGTCCCACTAGCTGCTTGTTAAGTACATCAACAATAGCTTGGATGTAGCTTTCTAAGGCACGTAGAAACAGGTCAGTCTTACTTTTAGAGAGTGCGTATGATCCATTGTTACCCCCACCGAGCATAAGAAACTCAGAAAGTACACTACGGGCAATGTCATGTTGGTAACGCCTAACAATGGGGTCAATATCTAGGTTACGTTTTCCATTGCTACTCATTAGTTCAATGTCTACAAGTCTAATATTTGTAGGAGAACCATCCTTGTCAGGGTAAGTATCACTTGGGGTAATTATATACCCTTGCTCATTAAACTTAACATCACGAAGTATTTGTTGTAGGTTGCCTACGAAGCCACTCTGGGCCGCACTTGCGTCAGACGACAAATACTCAGAAGGTATACGAGCAACAGGGATACCAGCTAGTTCACGTTCAACAGCTATAGCCTCTATACTCTGTAAGTTGTTCAGATAGACATATGAGGAATAAGCATTGCGGAGGATAGAGCGGCCACTAGGATCACCATTAAGAACAGTAGTACGATAGTAAAGGCTCTTAGTAGTGGGAATATAGTGTTTTCCTGATCCATAACCTACGTCCTGATAAATACCTAGTACATCACCGCTTTTATCTTCTACATCAAACCTAGAGACTGTCCAAGGCGCACGACAAGCAATCTTACGCACACCCAAGCGTCCATCAGTGTACTTACTATGTTTCTTAGGCGATCTCTTAGTTGGGCCAACCCTGCGCTTATATACGACCTCAAACCAAGCAAAGCCATACGACAACGACGATAAAGATTCTGCAATGTGATCGTCAAGACTGTGATCCATATCATCAAAGATACTTTCCACAAAGTCAGCTTCACGTTTAGCTTCCTCAGTATCATTGGCTGGTTCCACCTTAAGTTTGACGTCTCTAAGTACTTGTTCAGCAGCATACATAACCGCACCAATAGTACTGTCATTATCCCGCATCTCCCGATACTTGCGAATAGCGTTCTTACCACGTAGCTCAGGTATAAACTCATCTGCACGTATTTGTCCAGTACGAGTGTTATCACCAGCTACACCAAGAATACTCTTAGCTGTACCTTCCGATAGTCGCTTCTTTGTAGCCATATTAAATTAGCCCTTTGGCACTAGAGTACGCTAGTTTAAGTTGTGGCTTTGCGTAACCATTCAGACTTAGATCAGTGATAGCCCATACTAGAGCATCTAACCTGTCAGGAGACCCAATAGAACCTAGAGGTTCCCACTGTACCATCTGATCCTCTAAGTCGTTCAATCCTCTTACATGCTTAACTCTGTTTTGTTCATATAATGCTGAAACTGGTTCTGCCCTAGCCATCTTACCCCTTGAGGCATGTACTAACCTTACTGGCAGTGTTTCATCTTCTGTATGCAGTGTATGTCTTACCATATCACCGCCTTGGTTTCTCTCAGCTACAATCCTGTCAGCTAAATGCTCATGATATAACTCTACAGCCTTAGATGCCCACTGTTGAGGTGTATAACGACCAGTATGATCCTCTAACACATAAGCTGTACCGTTCACATCTACACCAGCTACAACAATACCTGTCATGTCACTTTCAGCGTTAGAGGTAATGGCCGGGTCAATAGCGACAACAATACGATTAAGTGTAGGAACCTGATCTTTCTCTATCTCACACTTAGCTAGGAGACCTCTTGACCATAATGCACCAGACGCTTCGTCAAGTATTTCTGCATATAACTCTTGCCTCCCAAGGCGTGTACCTTCATAGGTCTTCCTGATGGCGTCGATAAAAGTATCAGCGAGATTAGCAGAATTGTCATAAGTGCTTCCCCTAGAGACAACCGTCTTTTCGTCATCAAGAATAGTCCGTATCAGTTTAGTTGTCTTAGGTGTAGTAGTTACAAAGGATACTGGGCGTCTACCTAAGCGTAACCCAAACTGAGCCATGTCCCAAGTCTCTTGAGCATTCCTCCAAGCACAAAGTTCATCTGCCCACATCGAATAAGCCTGTGGTCCCCTAAGTCTCTCAGGGTCTTCTGCTGAGAAGAATACAGCCTTAGAGCCATTAGACCAAGTCATTGTGTTATTAGTAGGAGACCAAGTAGGGTAGCCTAACTCTTTTCCTCTGTACGTCTTATCATTCTTATGACAGACATTCATTAGTCCAGAGTCACCTTCAACCATAACTCTACGAACATCACCTTTAGTTGGTGCAACACAGTGAACAATACGATCATTCTTCATAATCCTGTGTCGTACCCACTCAGCACCAGCCCTAGTCTTACCCCAACCACGACCAGCTAAAGCTACCCAGACATTCCACTTACCATCAGGTTCTAACTGATCAGGTCTAGCCCAAAACTTCCAATCATACTTAAGTTCCTCAGCTTGCTCTGGGGAGAGGGACGACAAAACATCAGCTACCTCATCTGAGGGTAACTTCCTTAAGTCCTCAGCCGTTATCCTGCTAATTAAGGCCATGCAGTTATTACTTTACCTTTTCTTTCTACAAAGCTAAAGTGTTCCTCTATCTCATGTATGTAATCTTCTGTAGGTCTGTTTTCTTGCCAACCCTTAGTAGTTTGCCTTCCAACCTTCTTTTTATCACCTTCATACACAGAGAAGAAAGCCTTAAGTGAGGCTTTAGAGCAGTCCTCTATTATACTTGCCCTTATATCATATTCTTTTATTACATTAAGAACATTGCTGCACACAACAATATCTACGCTACCCTCGCCTAAGTACTCCATGGCCCAATAATTGACCTCTTCTGGCTGATTGTAAGGATCGTAACCCACACAACCATCAGACACTCGTTCTAAGTAATCTAACCCCTTGCTGTATTTACCACACCCGTAGTCTAATACAAAATAACCGTTTAAGCTATCTGCCACCCTCTTGTGTAGAAACGGTAGTTGGTTTACACTTGTCTTTGCACTGTCTATGGTCTGTTCGGTTGTCATGTAACTACATGCTCCTCATAAGTTCGGGGTTTTCTAACAACAGGTCTAGTTGGGGATGATTAATGTGCTGAAATTCTATGTCGCAAAAGTTACCACAATCAGGCATAATAATCTTCTGTTCGTGGCCTCTGCTTGGGTCTATCTCATCTAGGAACTCTCTATTTTTCTGACAGGTACGATCTAGTTTTCTCTCTAACAAAGACATTTTTTCAAATACCTCTGGAAAGTCAACCCTTATCTTATTCCAATAACCTATTCCTCCCTTTACGCAGCCTATGCAGTTGTTATTACTGTACCCTAGAGTGTACATGGCAGGGATGTCTATGTTAACCTGCTGGAGTAAGTGTAAGCATTCAGGTTTAGTAATCTTGTTTTCTATAAGAGGGAAGATAGGTTTAGCACTCGGATTCTGCTCTTTAAATCTTATAGCCCTATTTATTTCTTTGGGGTTATACTCAAACCCAAATATTTGACCGTCAAACTCAAATTCTTTCTCAACGCTCTGTCTTACCTTTTTCTTCAATTCGGTAGTACATCTAGCCCCTGCTGGGCCATTTAAGTATTTAGTCTTTTCTACAACCTCAAAGTGGTCTTTGTACTTAGGAGACCTTCGTACTTGTATCTCACAACCATACCAATCCTCACACTCACTCTTAAACCTAGAGTTATCTTTATGTGCTGTATCTATGGCAAAGTATATTGGGTTTACGTTATCAACACCAAACTCATCTATAGCTAATTTTACAGAGACCGCACTAGTCGCTCCTGCGCTCCACCAAGCTACTATCTTCTGCATCGTCATCAGGGGTATTCTTTCCTAGTCGGGTCATAATCTCTTCTACAGCGGAGCGGTCTTCCTCTTCTTCACTACCAACTTCCCGTTCCTCAACAGTGTTAGTAGGAGACCAACCTCCCTTACTTCTTAAGTACAACTCAGCAGCTTTAAAATCCCCAGCTAACGCTTGCTCAACGACAACATTCCCAATAGCTGATGTAGTATCAAACTTCACCTCCGCTATGTCCCCACCATACAACTTATAAAAAGTAGCTGTGGAACTAGGTGCATGAGAATATTTCTGTATAGATGCCATAATATCTTTAACTGACACACCACTACTGATGCCCTTACGAACATGCTTACCTATAATAGCACTATATGGTAGTTTCTCTGCCATGAACTCTGAACATCCTTCAGTTCCGTACATGTCCCTAATCCTTAAGAGACAACGAATAATAAAATAACAACAATAAGTATAACTCCCTCAATCATCGGCATGATCCTATCCTGTAATTCTAACTTGTCAGTGTTCATCATGGTTGACTAAGGGAGAAGACTTTAAAACAAGAATATAGTTGATACCTAGTACTCATGTAACTACTAATGTATAGCTGTTGTCTATAAACTATAATAGTAATAACCATAATAGTATTATACTATATAGTCTCTTTACTGTTGTAGTTACATCTGCTATACTTTAGTAGGTTGTCTACTACTATATAGCACTATTTTTTACTGAATAAAACACCTGTTGTAGTAACTTTTCCTTATGTCGTTGATAACACACGAATCTTTTTTTTATTGTTTTTTATGTTGTGTGACATATTTATCACACTTGCACTTTTAGGGAGAGTACCTGCTCTATTATTAGTTGCGTCAAACTAAATTTCTTATGTTATAGATATGGGTGGATAACCACGCCGCTCAAATTTATACCCCATAAAGTATAGGGTCCCATACTAAAGTATGTATTGACATACCCCCATAAGAATAACGAATCACCCCTAATGGGAATAATGTGTGACATAATTGCAACACTTTAAGCTATTGACACAAGTAATTGATACGAAACACAAAAGAATTATTGACAAAAGTAATTTCTTGCGCTCGACGTGCGAATCGGCAATGCCATAGGCAACCATTTAACTGAACGCTTGTTCTTTTAATTGGTAAGAATAACAGACCAATATATAGCCAAGTGTTTGTTGTGGTGTCATAATACCCCATGCTCTATCGCTCGATATTAGCGACATACAAGCGCACAAAAGAAAAAAGGCCCCTACCATTAGGCAGAGACCTGAGTCGTTGTTCTATTAGGCTATTTATAGGACGTTATTCACGCTTACTGTGTCCATTTCTAATTCTTTATCTTTAATCCATTGCAGCAATTCGTCGCGGTGCGGTGCATCCCAAAAATCTGTGCGATATATCTTGCGCGCCCAGACTGCTAATAATGGTGACTTATCGCCTAGCTTAGGGTGTTCATATAATGTAACTCCGTGCGCAGTGAATACGCGAGTTGGACGCATTCCGATAAAGGTTCTCAATTTTGATGCTGTATCTAATTGGCGTGTCATGTCATTTTTCCCTTGTGTTAAGTTGATGTACCATCAATACCTGTGATTCGGCATGGAGTCAAGGCCAGTGATACACCGCAAGATATGTCCAGCCTAGTATCGTTGC
>Ga0209535_1000620_pt1 | contig 24912 bp, 35 predicted proteins | sample LinPmetageLP28_FD_184041 | JGI IMG/M metagenome (GOLD analysis project Ga0209535, IMG submission 184041) | Marine viral communities from the Pacific Ocean - LP-28 (SPAdes) (version 2) | ecosystem: Environmental > Aquatic > Marine > Oceanic | place: Pacific Ocean | collected 2009-08-22
ACACAAACTTTACAAGAACAAAATACAAAGATATTGATGTGTTGGAACTATGGAAAAAGTTTGATTCAGTTTCAATTGGAGCAAGTCTGGACGCAGAAGGAGCCAGGGGAGAATACATGCGTAAAGGTACTGTGTGGAAAGATGTTGTTGCAAACAGAAAACGTATGTTAGAAGTTTGTCCAAATGTCGATTTCTACATATCGAGCACGGTGGGATTAATCAATGCATTACACATAACAGACTTTCATAGAAGTTGGGTAGATCAGGGACTGTTGAAACCACAAGACTTTAATTTTAATTTGTTACAATATCCCTATGCACAAAGGATCGATCTTTTGCCAGAGTCATTCAAACAGCAGGTAAAAGAGAAATTTGAGAAACACATAGAATGGTTACGTCCACAGGATCATCTTACTAGGGCAACCAAGGGCTTTGAATCTGGATTAGATTACATGATGAGGAGAGACAACAGCAAGGACATGCAACAGTTCAAAGACACAATGAAAAAGATGGATGTGATCAGGGATGAAAACATACTGGAAACATTTCCTGAATTAGCGGAGTTGTATGAAAAGAATTAAACCAAGCGAGGGTAATAAGACGTTCTGCATGGCGCCGTGGACGCACACGTACCTGTCACCACAGATGGAGAGAAGATTGTGTTGTAGTTCTAGAGAGTCCTCGGAGAACTTCAAACAGTACATTGATACAATAGATCCAAAAGGCCACAACGACAAAATCAATCTGACAACATTAGACGAGCACTGGAACAGTGAATATATGAAAAGTGTTAGATTGAAATTACTAGCAGGAGAAGAGATACCACAATGTGCAGTGTGTAATGACAGGTTATTGAACCAACAGGTGTACAGACAACACTTTAATCATTTATACAAAGATAAGTTTGCACAAGCATATGAGTCAACGAATGAAACCGGAGAAACCACAATGAAACCGGAAAGTTTTGATTATCGTTTTACAAATCTATGTAATTTCAGTTGTAGGATGTGCGGAGACATGTTAAGCAGTACTTGGGAAACTGAGAACAAGAAACACGGAAAAGGTGATTACGAACATTACAGGATATGGGGCAGGAAAGACATCAAGGAAAAAATAGAGAAATTTCATGATCAACAAATAGTTAAAGAATTTACCCAAGCCATTGAAGAAAAAAGAATATCGGAACTATATTGGTGCGGTGGAGAACCACTGATGTGGAAGATACACTGGACAGCCATGGATAGGATTATCAAACTAGGATATCAAGATCAAGTACTTGCCAGGTATAATTCCAACATGAGCAGAATCAATTTTTATGGTAAGAATTTGTTCGACGACGTATTACAGTATTTCCCTAAATTCCAAATATGTGCATCCATAGACGGGACGGGCGAAGTGGGAGAATATATAAGGACAGGATTGAAATATGATGAATGGTTAGCCAACATAAAATACGGATTGAAGTTCTGTGACAAAACTCATGCCCATAAACGTATGCAGTTGGATCTGACCATAACTTTGCCTGGATTGTTTGATCTAGAGAACATGGTCAAGTTGAGCAACGAATTGGGTATAGAATTACTGACCAAACAGGTGTTTAACTTCTCAAATGATAACGCAATGGCACCGTTGTTCATGCCATACGATATAATGAGTGAGATCATTGATGACGTTAGAGAAAAAACAATCAAATATAAAAACAAGAATTTAAATAATTTTTTTGGTCAACTGGATGAGATGCAGAAGCAAAAAAGGAACAACGAACTTACTTACAGTAAAGAGGAGCACACAAAAGGACAGAAAAACGGTAAAGCTGAAATAGAACGTTTAGACAGAATCAGGGGAACCGATATAAAGAAAATTTTAGCAAAGAATAAAAAGGCATTGGAATGGTGGACAAGTATATAAAATCAAATGTGTGTCCGTTACCATGGACACACCTGGAGGTTGATGTGAACGGTGGTGCATCACCTTGCTGTCTTTACAAGGGTAGTGTTCCTGGGGTAAAGGTGTACGAACAAAGTTTAACATCGATACAGAAAACGGAATACATGGCGGACCTGAGGACACAGTTCAGGAACGGTGAACGTCCCGAGGGGTGTCAGAGTTGTTGGCAGGAAGAAGATGCAGGTAAAACATCCAAGAGACAGAATTCACTATACAAGATGAAGAAGAGCCTCACAGACTGGACACCTGATAGCGAGCCAACCCTTAAATTTATAGACTTTAAGTTAGGCAACGTTTGTAATCTCAAGTGTCGGATATGCGGATCTTGGAGTTCCTCGAAATGGGCACAGGAAGAATTAGATTACGGAGAGAATCCAGTGGCACTTAAAAATCTACGTGAGGGCGGGTGGCCCAAGAAGAACCCACAGTTCTTCGAGGATCTAAAGGAGGACCTCGCACACGTGGAATATTTCGAGTTCACAGGCGGCGAGCCTTTCATGATCAAGGACCACTTCAAGATACTGATGCACTGTGTGGAGAAGGGATATGCCAAGAACATTGACATCCACTACAACACCAATGGCACACAGCTACCACCACAGGAGATATTCGATCTGTGGTCATGTTTCAAACATGTGGAGATAGCATTCAGCATAGACGACGTGGGAGACCAGTTCGAGTACCAGAGACACCCTGCAAACTGGAGGGAAGTGAATGCGAACCTCATCAAGTTCAAGGAACGCAAGACAGGAAACATGGAGTTCCAAATATGCACAACAGTATCAATATTCAATGTGTTCAGTTGGGCCAAGATAGCACTGTGGGTGGCACAGTTCCAACCCAAGTTCTTCTACGTGAACACCTGCTTCGACCCAGACTACTTCAACGTACAGACACTGCCCCGACAGGTCAAGGACGTAGTTAACATGAGATACCACATGCTGACGGACTTCCAGCCCACGCTGAGGTTCATGAATGCCGCTGACAGGGACACGGCCGACATGCGTGAACAACGTAAAGCCCGGATACTGCAGACTGATCAGTACAGGAAAGAAAATTTCGGAGAAGTCTTTCCGCTTTTAAATAACGTATTGAGGATATATGAATAAAAAATTTATAGCGGGAGGTTGCAGTTTCACACTAGGCAATGAGTTAAGTGATGATGTGGACGGCAAGAAGCCATCAAAGAAGTCATGGGCATACAAGTTGTTCGACTCGATTGATTGCAACCAATACGTATGTGCGGCACAGGGCGGAGCCGGTAATACAGCAATAGCAAGACGTGTATTCAACGCAGTGGCCAACAACGAAAACATCGGTTGCGTGGCTGTGATGTGGAGTTTCAATTCAAGGTACGACTGGGCCATGCCCAGGCACAAGGATCTAGAGGACACACGTTGGACATCCATCTCACCATGGGATACCAACATGGATAATGAGGAAAGGCACAATGCACTGGTAGGATCAGAAGTTCAACGGGAACACTGGAAACGTAGACAGGAATCGATGATAGAGACAGGTGTCAAACCTTTCGCTGAAGCAATATACAGACATGCGGCCAATGAGTACCACGAAACTTACCTAAGTTGGAAAAGCATTATTTGGTTACAGAACCTGTTGGAAAAGAAGCAAATACCATTCATGTTCACACTGGCAGACAACAGTCTGTTCTACAAGGATTTCGATCAACACAAAGACCAAGATAAATTCATGTCTGCACTACACAGTGAGATCGATCTTACCAAGTGGTTCAGCTTTGGTGAACGGATGATGGGTTTCAACCAATGGTCTATTTTGGAGGAATATGCTCGTGCCACGACTCACCCACTAGACAAAGCCCATGAAGATGCTGTAAAATTAATGTTACCGGAGTTTAAAAAACTAATAGGAGGAATGTAATGTTCACATGGATAAAGAAGATCATCAACAAGATCAAGCAAGAACTTGCCTATCGTAAGAGACTGAAAGAACTGAAGAAGAAAGACCCATTTATATACAAATAATATGGTACTAGAAAAAATTAAGAAGGCGTTTGAAAAGAAGCCTAAATTTGAACTGGTGGAGATGCCGTTCATTGATGTCTCGGAAGATCCAGTGAGACCTGAACTGAGTCTGGAGTTCAGACAGTCACATGGTAGGAAGATATACGGAATAAAAGATGAGGAAGGTGACATAGCCGCAGTGATGTGTTTCGCATTCACACACGACATTCCCAAGAGCGTGGATGAGATGGATGTGATGAGCCGGGATGCCGCCATGCAGGCAGTACACAGGGCAGGTGTGCAGGGTTCGGTAGCGATAGCATACACGGTATGGGCAAAGAAGAAGGGTGGCGGAAAGCACATGGTCAACGAAGTGTACAAGATGATAAAGGAATCCAATCACCTAAACAGATTAGTCACACTGAGTCCACTGACAGACATGGCAAGGAAGTTTCATCTCAAGAACGGAGCCAAGGAAGTACAGGTTAACCTTACAACACAAAATTTTGAATATGACATAGAACTAGAAAAATGGGAAGTGTTCAAGAACAGGGCAAAGGGATGGTTTAACATAAAATGACTTGGTGGAACTGGTACTGCTATGACTGTAAATGGCGAGGAGTGGCACAAGAACTTGGACAAGACTTTGACACAGAAGAAGGTTGGGTGTGTCCTAAATGCAATAGTATTAAAATAGAGGACATGGGTTGGCACCAAGAGGATAAGCAATGAAGATACTAGGTATAAACTGCATGAACCACGATGCATCTATGAGTGTTGTAGATTACAGCAGTGGCATAGGTGAAGTGTTATGGGCGGCACATGCCGAACGTTATTCGAGGGTGAAGAATGACCACTTCCTCAATTGGAAGATAGTAAACGAAGCAATGACATATGGACCATTTCACAAAGTTGTTTACTATGAGCGACCTTGGTTGAAGAAAACAAGACAAATGTATGCAGGACAATGGGCAGATGCTTTAAGTTACACGGAACTACCAAGTTGGCACTTGGATCACTTTGGGATAAAGATTGATGAGTATGTCAAACACCATGATTCACACGCCGCGGCGGGTTACTTCACATCACCATTCAAAGATGAAGGCGCAACAATACTAACAGTGGACGCAATAGGAGAATGGGAAACAGTCAGTATATCGACTGCTGACAAAGTCTGGATTGAACGTAAAGAAACAATCAACTATCCACACTCGGTGGGCATACTGTATTCAGCATTCACACATCGTTGCGGACTTAAACCTGCGGAAGAAGAATACATCCTGATGGGCATGGCCGCATATGGCACACCCAAATACAAGGAAGACATATACGAGGACTTTGTGCATCAAGCACCGTTCAAGATGAAGAAGAATTTACACAGAGGACTGAGCGACTGGCATCCAGAAGCAGATGTCATGGACATCGCCGCGAGCATACAGGCAGTCACGGAAGAGATACTTGCAGACCTTTTCCTGAGGGCGTCCAAGTATGGCAGTCGGAATCTAGTATACGCTGGCGGAGTAGCGTTGAACTGTGCCGCGAACAAGACACTGGCTAATCTAGGATTGTTTGACAACATATGGATAATACCAAATCCAGGAGATTCGGGATCCAGTTTGGGTTGTATAGCCGCACATCAGAAGTCTCACATAAATTGGAAGAGTCCATTCCTGGGACATGACATAGGAGGCGAGTATCCTGTGGACGCAATAATAAAAGAATTGAAAGAAAACAAGATGGTGGGAGTTGCGAATGGTAGGGCAGAGTTTGGACCAAGGGCACTTGGTAATAGATCATTGTTAGCAGACCCCAGGGGTGAGGAGATCAAGGATTTGGTAAATGGAATCAAGCGAAGACAGAAGTTCAGACCGTTCGCTCCGGCCATACTGGAAGAGGATGTTAACGACTATTTTGACCTGCCTAAAGGTGTTTTAAACACCCCTTATATGCAATACACAGCGGCGTACACGCATGGTAAAGACTGTCCTGCCATATTGCATCACGATGGCACAAGCAGGGTGCAAACCGTGTCTAAGGCGGATAACGAAGGGTTTTATGGACTGCTGAAAGCATGGAAAAAAGAAACAGGTTGTCCAATACTGTTGAACACAAGTTTGAATATCAAGGGTCAGCCAATGGTAAATGACAGGTATGATGCAGACATGTGGACACACCAATACAAGGTGAAAGTTTTATAATGAAGATACTAGTAACAGGTGGAAAGGGATTTATAGGATCAAAGATTGTTGAGATGCTTTCCAATGACGGACACAAGGTTACAGTGGTTGATAACCATGACACATATGGTATTATGACCAAACAGGAGTTACACAAACTTTACGAATGGCGAACTAGGAACTGGAATCCAAAAAATGTGGCAATGATTGCCGGCGACGTGTTAGACAGGCTTGTGTGTTTGAAAGCATTTTCACACAGGCCAGATATTGTGATACACCTAGCCACATACCCTAGAGCAAAGATTGTCGACAATGATCCCATCGTTGGTATACCTAAGGTAATAAACACTACGACAAATTTATTATGGCACTCGACCAAGTTCGCTGTGAAGAAATTTGTTTATATCAGTAGCAGTATGGTGTATGGCGATTTCGAGGATGGAACAAAAGAGGATGGCAAGACAAAACCAAAAAACATTTATGGCGAAGCAAAGTTGACAGGAGAACGTATGGTTAAACTTATCTCTAAAAGAGATGGACTTAACTACAATATTATAAGGCCAAGTGGGGTGTACGGTCCGGGGGATATGCCTGACAGGGTAGTATCAAAATTCTTTGACAAAGCAATGAAAAATGAAACTATTACGTTACACAATGGAGACAATAAAGTTGACTTCACATATAGGCAGGACGCGGCAACAGGAATCGTCCAAGCGGCACTGTCTTCTGTGGCCAATGTTAGTTTTAACATCACGGCGGGTAATGCCACAAGTCTGAGAACACTTGCAGAATTGATAATAGAAATAACAGGCAGTAAATCAGATATAGAGGACATAGGCAATCATAAATTGTACCCGATGCGTGGTACGTTAGACATCAGTCGGGCAAAAGACTTGTTAGGGTATGAACCAAAATTTAGTTTGAAAGAAGGATTACAAAGTTATTATGACTGGTTACAACTTAAAATTTAATGGCGTTGACAGACTCTATGATGCCTATTCTTGGAGACTGAACAGAAGGGCCAAGGTGGCATGGAAATCAGGTGACGTACTACAAGGCAAGTATCTCAAACAGTTAGAAACTGAAATAGCAGAAAAATACAAACGCAAATATGCCGTAGGTGTGGGCAGTGCCACAGACGGACTGTACTTTGCCATGCGGGCAGTTGGTCTGAACAAAAGTAGTACGGTACTGTGTCCAGCATTCAGTTACGTGGCCACAGCAGGTGCAATAAAGAGATTGGGTGCTGACATACATTTTGCAGACACAGACAAGCAGGGCAACATAGGTGATTGGGGCATAATGGGATTGCCCAGTGCTGTGTTGTATGTGAACATGTTTGGCAATCTAGCAGATTACACTAGATTGAGAAAATACTGCGACCAACACAGGATACCATTGATAGAAGATGCCGCACAGTCACAGGGAGCCATGCATGGCAAGACACCTTCCGGTGCATTGGGAGATGTCAGTGTGTTCAGTTTTGATCCAATGAAGAACATGCCCAGTTTCGGCACAGGCGGTATGGTGTTGACTGACAGCAAGGACGTGTACGACACAGTTGTATCATTACGTAGGCAAGGGCTGAATGGCAAGACATCGTATGGCTACAACAGTCTTATATCCGAGGATCATGCAAACCAACTACTGTTGTTGTTGAGCAAGTTTGACAAACTGCAGAAGATGAGGAAGAAAGTTTTTGAAAGATACAAGAAGAATCTTGAACACACAGATTTTATAGAGACACAGGAAAACACACAATCCAGTTATCACAAGTTGGTACTGTTGTCTGACAGACGGGATGAGCTGAAAACTTATCTCGCACAGAACGGAATAGAAACCAAAGTGCATTACAATAAAACTCTGGACAGTAAGAATGTTGGGCAATACCCCAATGCTGAAAGTATATGTGCCAAGGCATTGAGCCTACCTATCTATCCACATCTAGAGATGTATGAGGTAGATTACATATGCGAAAGGATTAGGAAATTCAATGGCGTTTGATAGCGTACAGGTAAGATTCAAGAACGTACCCCACAACGAATCACCGTTTGCAAATACACGGGTAGTTCCTTTCGTTGACAGTTACTTTGAAATATTAAAGGGAGTGGTGAATGATATCAATACAGAATACTTCTGGTTCTTTGCGAACTTCACTAACATAAAACCTGTTGATTTTTTAGATTACATACCAGAACAACATGAAAGAGATCAGATACATGTATGGTACACGACACACCCCAAGGGAGGAATGAACAAGGAAGGCAACGTTATGTTGATACCTACTAAAAAATTCAAAGAACAGATGTACCAGTTAAAGTTTCTAAGGGATTACAAGGACATCAACTATCATGCACATCCAACACTGTTCCAACAACCGATTGGTAAAACATCTTACGAATTAAAAGATCCATTTGTAGCATACAACAATCATAAATTTTTTTACAAATGGATGGTTAACAATTCATGTGAAGCGGAAATACCTAATTTCTATCCCAGTTTCTGGGAAGATGAGAAAATGTATACCTGGGGCAAGACAAAAGACATAATGTTGGTACCGGGTGATAGGGACATTAAACAGTTCTATGACATAGAAAGATGTGTACACTTTGATTTGGATTATGACGTGCCCCCGATGGACATAGTGTTCCTGTCGTATGACGAACCCAGTGCAGAGAAGTATTGGAAAGTGTTAAAGGAAAAATACCCTAGGGCAAAACGTACACAAGGAGTCAAGGGAAGGACACAAGCATATTATTCAGCGGCCGCACAGAGTGATACAGATTACTTCTTTGCAGTGTTTCCTACAATAGAGCTAGAAGATAGTTTTGATTTCACATTCCAACCTGATAGGATGAAGAATGCCTGTCATTATATTTTCCATGCAAAAAATCCTGTAACTGGTTTGGAGTACGGACACAGAGCAGTTATACTGTACAACAAGCACCTATGCTTGTCCACTATACATCCTAGTTTAGATTTCACACTATCACAACCACACACAGTGGTACCACAGTTGTGTGGAACAAGTCACTTTAACCAAACACCAGAGATAAGTTGGCGTGTGGCGTTTAGAGAAGTGATCAAACTTTGTGAAATGAAACCTACTGTAGAATCCAAATACAGACTTAAGAAGTGGTGTGAGTTAGGCCAAGGACAATATGCATTGTTTGTACAAAGAGGTGCCTTAGATGCCGTTGAATACTACAAAGAAGTAAACGGTGATAGACGTGCTTTGATGTTGTCCTATGAGCTTGAATGGTTGAAAGAACGATTTAAGTCTATTACTTAAAAGTTTTTGACATTAAAAGCGAAGTCCTAGACTCCATGTCTTTCTTCAATTTTGGAACATTGAATTTGAGATCCACATTCTTTATTTTTCTGTAGTGTTGTTCGAGGGTCTGTTTGAGAAACCTGGCTATGCCATGTTCGTTTCTAACTTTTAATTCTTTTTCGATGTTGTAGTTTATTGTGACGTTGTTCTTGAGGGTGATGTTAACGAACTTCAGGTACCTGACCGGCATGTTCTGGAATTGCAAACCATCCAGCACTTCCGGCCATTCACTGACGAAATCCTTCGTAAGCTGTACCCATGTACTATTCTTTGGCGGCTGTTTTGGCATCCGCTTTCTTTGTTGCTTTAGCCTTTGGTGCTTCTACTTTGGCATCCGGATCTTTCTGTAGATCAGCTACCTTCACACCTTTCTCCTTAGCTACCATTTCATTCAATTTATTCAAAAGGATTCTACCGTCTGCAGTGTTTCCAAAAGTGACCATGATCTCTTTGGTCTTGAACTTCTTGATGTAGTTATCGTTGTGCATCATGGCCAACATGTTGGTGCCATCTGGGAACGTCTGTCTGCCGGCGAAGTCTGCAAATTCCTCAGCGTCTTGTCCGCCATCCGATTCCACAGCTTTCATTAATGCATTGTGGTACATGTCTGGTAGGAATTTAGTTCCTACTACGAGACAGTTGTCAGGTTCACCAGGTACTGTTCTGTACATGATTACTACCTTTGCTCCACCGTCCACAAGTTCTCCTATGTGCTTGAAGTGTCTCTTTGGACCTGTTTGACCATCACCTGCTCCTGAGTCTGCACCCATTGGCATGGCCTGGTCGTTTACGTTTATTAGTGCCATATTATTTCTCCTTTGGAGCTTCTGATCCTACGGCTCCTGGTTGGCCTTCTGTAGGCGCCACTTTGGCTAAAAATGCCGACAGTTTGTTGTACAGTGTACCAACGCCTGCCATCTCACCAGCTCTGAAAGAACCTCTTGCGGATGCCACGTCAATTATTGACATCAGTCCTTTTAAGTCTCCGATTGATAATGCTGTTGGGTCTGCTTGTGGTTGTTCACTAGTTGGAGCAGTAGGTTGGGCCGTCGCCGTCACCGGTGCTTCAACAGTTTCTTCTGTTTTCTTTACTTCTTCTTTTGCCATTGTAATTTCCTTTTAATTGCAATTAATATTAATATACGTATATTATACTAAAAGTAATTATGGATTGCAACAGTTAATTTTAAATGATCTGGGCTTTACCGGATAGTGCGAACAGGGTTAGGTCACCTGGTTCTTCAAAACCAAGTACTGTGCAAGATCTGGATTGGTCACCCTCGAATTTTATATCTTTGGTAATTGAATATCTGCCATGACAGTTCTCATATATCCATTTACGCATTATTTCCACATCGGCCTCGTGTGCCTTTACCACAGTGTTAACGAAGTGAGGTGGTAATACATCTAGTTCTCTCTGGAAGAAGTTGTTTGGATTTATTCTCATTAGGCTCCCCAAACGTCATCGTACATTGGTGGCTCTTCTTTTGAAGGTTCTAATGTATATTGCATTCTATGAAACTGTTTGAATGTATAATACACTGAAAATATTATAGCCAGATGTCCGCCAAACCATCCTAGCCATATGTCAGTTCTCATCACTCCCCATATGTAAACGGTAAAAGCAGTAGACCAAATAAAACTCAAAGTCAGAAGCAACTGCAATCTCACTGTTCTTGGTAATGCACGTAGATCGTTTTTTGAATCGTCAAAAAGAACTGTGGCAGTGTCTATCATCCAGTTACGGAGATTCTTTACTCTCTCCATTCTTCCGGAATAAGGATTTGAGTTTGGAAACATCATCATGCAAGGTACCTCCACAATGCTACGAAAAGAAGTCCAAAGCACATGATAGAGATAGATACCTCATTCATGAACCAGTCCTTGAAGGTTTCCCATAACATCTGTAGTAGACTAGTCATCGTACTGAACGGTCATCCCCCACGGTGCTTCTATGTTTTTCTCGTATGGGTTATTGATTAAGAATATAGTATCACAGTAGTGTTCGTCACCCCATGAATTGAAAGGCCAACCATCTGTGAACATAACAAACTTCTTGGGCTCTATGCCTTGCTCTTTCATGTAATCCCAATTACATTCAAACTCTGTACCACCACCTGACCCCAGTTCGTAGTCTAGTAATTCGTCTGAATTGTCTGGTGTGAAGACTCGAGGATTAAAAACTTTTGTGTCAAAACTCCATATATGTATTCTGAAGTCTTTGTATTGATCCATTATGTTCTTAACTTCTGTAAGGAACTCCTTACACTGCTGATCAGATATTGATCCAGAAGCATCAAGGGACAAACATATGTCAATCATCTCATCATTGTCTTGTCCCGGAAGTATGGCGGATGTGTGCCAACTTTTTCTACTTGGTCTCATCCAAGTGTAATCTGATTTGATGGTACTCATTATCTGTTGTTGAAGTATTTCCCTCCAGTCCATCTTAGGCTCTGTCAAGTCGCTAACCAGTCTTTGCAAAGCACCTGGCAAATTACTAGCACCTGTGCTCTGTGCCGCACTCACCATTGCTTCTTTGACTTCGTCTCTAATTTTTTTAAGTTCTTCTTTGGTATATGTGGGTTTTCCCTTGCCACCCTTCTCGCCTTTGCTATCTTTATCTTTGCTTTCGCCACCTTGTGCTTCTCCCCACTCCTGGTGATCGTCCATCAGCTCACCTAGTTTCTCCAAGAACTTCTTGCCGTTCTTCTTGGCAGTCTTCATCAAATCATCATATATTCTTTCCGAAGCCCAGTCCTTGTACTTGTCGTCCTGGAAGCCTTTGTTCTCACCTTTAGCACCTTTGGGCATGTCACCGATGTTGGCATCTTTCAATATTTGGTTCACGGCATAGTCCGCCGCTATGTTCCAAAGTTGCGGATCTCTGTCGCCTATTCTTACAAGCATGTGTTCAAATACATTGTGCAACACTTCATGACCAAACAAGAATTCTGTTTCTTTGGGTGTAAGTGAATCTATGAACTTTGTATTATAAAAGAAGTGTCTGCCATCTGTGCCTGCCGTCGGACACCAGTCGTCTGCGTTCACAAGTTTAAGTCTAGTAGCAAGGTTGCCAAAGAAAGGGTGCTTCAGTAGTAGAGCAATCCTTCCAGTGACTAGCTTGTCTATAATTAATTGATCTTTGTATGTTGACACTATTTAGACTCCATAGCAGTAATGACATACTTGCCAAACTTCTTATGGAACCTATCAAATGATTTTAACTTGCTAGGATCAAACGGAAGTTTGTAGTTCGTCAGTGCAATCTTGGCACCCATAACAACCAACTCTGTCTCGAAGTTGTCCATCATGTAGTTGAAGAACCTGTCTGCTTGTTCGTTCCATGTCTTGTCTTTCTTCTCGTGTGCCTGTTGTAGTTCATAACACAAAGAAACTGTCAGAGAGTACATCGCTGATATCTCTTTACTCTTAAGATCTTTTACCTTACCGCTCAATATATCAGATGGGTTAGGTAACTGGCCGCTAATTTTACGATGATTCATAAACTTAACAGCCAGGCCTTCTCCTACACAACCTGCAACGAGGTCAGTGAGCGTACTTTCTGGCAGGTCATCTGATAGAAGTTGGGAGACGAAACTCCATGATCTTGGAGTTGCGAATGATCTAGAACTACCTCTAGGATCAAAATCGTATAAATCTTGTTTTGCGAATGTGCAGTAACCTACAACGTCTGCGTGGATGTGTTGGTTGGTCGCCCATTCCATCCAGTCGTCAAAGTCTACTCTCAATTCCACGTGGACAAATCTGTTTGCCAATGGGGCCGGCATTCTGTAAGTGACACCTTTGTCACTGTCTCTGTTACCTGCCGCTACAATCGAAACGCCTTCTGGTAGGTGATACTGTCCTACTCTTCTGTTTAAAATTAATTGATATGCCGCCGCCTGTACAGCCGGCGCCGCCGAGTTAAGCTCGTCCAAGAACACAATAGCAGTTGACTTGGGGTCAGTTGGCAGTTCTGCCGGACTCGCCCATACCATGTTGTTCTCTTTTGCGTTGTAATAAGGAATACCTTTGATGTCTGTTGGTTCCCACAGTGGAAGTCTGATGTCAACAACTTCTCTTTCCTGTGCATCTGCGATCTGTTTGACTATATCCGACTTACCAATGCCCGGTGCTCCCCACATCATTATGGGTCTCTGTAATTTGATACAATGTGTTAGTGCTGACTTGGCCTCGTTTGGACCAACTGTTCTGTTTTGACTGCCTACTGCCGCCTCTTTATTTTTTGCTCTTGCCATTTTGTACGCCTCTCTGTTAAAATGTTTATAATACCATTATAGCAGAAATGTGTTGTACGTCAACCTGGTAATTGTGGCTTAAAAATCGCTGTTTTACTGGCTTTCTTGGTCGTCGGCCTTGCTCATAGCCCTGGCTAGACCGTATTTTGTGACATCTCCGGCAAATAACATAAGCTGTAGAGCCATCTTTTCCATTGTGACTACGATCTTTGACTTGTTGACAAAGTATGGGCAATCAACGAACTCATCCAACCATAGGTATGTTTGGGGTGTGAATATTATTTTTTGGGGGAATTTAATGGTATATGTCTTTAGGTCTAGTGATTCGATCCATTCAAAGCCCAGTTTGGTCAATCTCAGGGACCTAGATTCGTAGTTCTCTCGTACATTTTGCCACCATGTGAAATAGGCGGTTTTGACACTCTCATCATGCAAGGGCTGATCCTTAAGCATTAGGAAGGTACGGGTGTATGCAGTCTTTCGATCCATACAGTTAATTATCTAGTGAATTTGTCGCCGGTTTTTAAAATGTACACACCAAACTTGTCTGTGCTGTGTTGTGCGTTCAGTTTCTTGGCTAGGTTCTCTGCGTGACCTGGGTTGGAAAAAGACACTTTCTTGTATTTGGGTCCAGGGTAGTTGGCTACCAGACTTGAGCTCTTTAAGTTGATGGGTTTACCATCATAGAACACCGCCCATATTCCCTCGGCCGCAAGGACCTCATCCAATTTGAACGTGGTCTTATTGGAACTTTGGAGTATAACTGTAGGTTTTGGTCTGCTCATAGTTTATAACTATATTTACCAAAAATTGTATTGTGAAGATGCTATTTGTCTTTAGTGAAGTCGCCGCCGTCCATCTCGATGCTTACCGTTGAAGCCTGTTGGGCAACTTTCAGGGCTTCGATAATTTCCTCTTGGATAGTGACCATTCTTGTCATGACCTGCATCAGGGAATCCGCTAATTTGTCAGCTTCTTTGGCTGGAATTATGATTTGTTGCTGTCCCTGTTGGCGTAGAGTTCTTATCCTACCTATGAGATCCTCTATTGGTCTAGTTTGTATTTTACCTGTCATTAAACGTATTTAAAAAATTTCATTATAGTTGCCAGTCTTTGACTGCATTGTTCAGTACTTGTTGCATTTCTAGTTTAGTTTTTATCGGTCCCTTGTATTCGTATCTTTGCAAGGTAATCATCTTTGGACAGTATGCTTTCCTCCACCCCTTTTCAAAACAGATAACGTAATAACCTGCACAGAACTGACTCTTGCTCTTGGGAGTCTTGGTGTAGACCGGTAGTTGATTCTTGACATCAAACATAGGATTGTACGGATGTTGACTACATGGGTAACCATGCACATCGAAGTTGTCTGTCTGTATCTCATCTTCTGCTTTTGCTACGTTTGACTCTTCGAACATACCAAATCCAAACTTTGTGAACAGGCTCTCTTGTGTATGGAATACTTGTCGGTTGTCTTGTTTGCTGAGGAAGATCCAACCGTTGTCCTCTTGTTTCTGTAGGGTACCTAGTTTTTGGCCGTTTTGCTCGACTATCCAGAACTTGTCTTTGACTAATGTCTTTGCCCTTACTGTCATGATTCCAACCTCGCATTGAATGGCTCAACATAAAGTTGTGCCTGCTCACTAATTCTATTTAAATCATACTTGGCACAGAACCTCATGAATCTGACTCCGACTTGATCTATCGCTTTGTTCTCTGCCATGGCCTGTGCAATCGTTTGATCCATCTCTTCCACTATTGCTTCGGGCTGTGCATGTAGATCCACTAGGAATTTATTTCTTTCATAGTCGTCCATGACCCTGTGTTCCTTGCCATCATGGTCCACCCACTTGCTCAACATTAGGTTGTTCCATGTGTACCCTTTTTCTTTCCTGTCTGCGAATGCTTCTTGTAATCCTATCTTGTTCTTTGTACCTTTTGTACGCACACCTGGGTATGCTGAAAATATGTTGTCACTGGGATCACCTCTCATGCTCTTTTCGAACACTAGCCATTCCACATCTGGTGCAGGCTTAGGTGCTTTTAATTTTTTGTCTATGACCGGATTGCCTTTGCTGTCAAACCAACCCTCGTGTGTCATTGTAACTTCGTTGACACCGTTGTACTGCTTGACCCGGGGTGTAATAAGTTGGTTTAAATCTTTATCTGTGCTTATAATGACATGTTCGATGTCAGGGTGCTTGTCTATCCAACGTGCGATAAGATCGTCCGCCTCTGTCCTGTCATTTCTTAACACTGTGACGTTTGTTTTAGTTTTTATAAAATCAACGAAGTCATCGTAGCACTCCCAGAACACATCATTCTCTTCCTTCTCTTTCTCGGTCATTGCCTCAACAAGTTCTTTCCTGTTCCTCTTGTAGGGGGCATAGTGATCCTTACGCCATGATCTACCTTCTAGGCAGAACACCACATGAGAACCGTCAAAGTCCTGCCATGCCTTCTTGACCGAGTTGAACATGATGTGTATGGCCATGCCTATCTTCTCAGATGCATCTCCCCTTACAACATGTCTGGCTCTAAAGAATGTGTTTGCTGTGTCTACTAATATGTGGGTCATACTAGTATTATAGCACTCATTTCTTGTTCTGTCTATGTAAAAAGAAAGGATTATCTATGTTGTTGAATTTTGGTAAGTTTGGGTTCATTGCTTTGTAGTGATGTGGATACAAATTGACATAATCTGTTATTTCCTTTGTTGTTACAAAGAAAGACTCAGTCATGGGCATTGTGATGAAATCGAACTGTTTCTCCAGTTCTGCGTAGACATATGCCTGCTGTATTATGTCCAATGGAGGAACAGATATATCTCTTTGTTCTTTCACAGCATCTAACACCAATTTAGTGTTTCCGTGTGTCTGCAGAATCTTATTTCTACTTACAAACTCTTTGTTGATTGAATCAAAATTCTTGAATGATAGTTCTAGCCCAAATTCATTGTCAAATTCCTGCAGTGCTCTTTTTAGCTTCTCGGGAGCGAGGAAAACACCTACCTGTGTGTAGCGTACTGTGTTGTCTTCCACTAGGTTATTTTCTATCCATTTTATGTCTTGTCTTGAGTTGACAACACTGCCCTGCTTGTGCCAGTCGAGGAATCCTAATTTGTATGCATCACGCAGTAGCCATTTCGGGACGCTATCATTTTCAATGGAATATAATTTATAAATTTTGTTATAGAATTCTTTGTTGTAACTTTTTAAAAAAGAGATATCACCGTGTATGTTATCTATATCTCTGTTGGCGTCACCGGCCCGCGCCATTGCTACACGTTCGTAATATAATATATCATTTGAGTATAAAATTTTTATTATGTTTGTGTCCTTTAGACTTTTAAATTTTTCGTATTCTGATGAATCGATGAATTTAACAAAACCCGAGTAGTTTACACTGTTATGTGAATTTCCAATATTGTTAAACGGCAATTGTTCTATTTTTGGAGTCCTGTTACTCAGCCTATCGATCAGATAGGTCAAGTAATGCCCATGACATCCAGCACTGTTGAAAACATAAATGTGTGTGTCCATTAGTAGTTTAGGTACCTCTGTTTTTCACCCTCTCTTCTTATGTCGAGTGTATTACAATGCAGACCTCCGTCCCAGAACCATCTGTGTCTTAAGTTACAGATAATAGGTTCTATCTTGTGTTTCTTGAATGTGTTAAAAATCTTTTCATTGTGTGAGCTAACAACAACGTTGTGTTGGTCTAGCACTAGCATGTTGACATCAAATACAGATTCAGCAGAGTAGCCTACCCATTCGTTCAGATACATGTTGGTGAAATCGATGAACTCGTCATTATCTTCTTCTCCTTCTACATACCATTTGTTATTTGTTTTCGTTAGCATTTTGTCAATTTTACCTGTTACATGTTTTGATTGTTCCCAACTGTTGTTGTCAGTGTACACAATTTCCCATCCTTTGAAAATTGTATCTGCGAAGTGTGCCTTGTAATCGTAAGTGGTCACGATCAATCCAGGCCTTACTGGACAGAACACTCCATCTGAATGTCCTCCGAGTGCAGACACAATGATTTTGGTATCGTGAAAGCGATCCCTGAACCATTTCATATGATCTATGGACAGTGCATCTATCAACACTGCATCACCAAAACGGACACACGCAGGTGCCTCTAGTTTATCTGAAATTGGCGGAATAGACAAATTGTCATGGTAAGGGTCAAACACTTTTTCTCTGGAATCTTTGTATGTTTGGTATAATTTATTATAACATTTTTTATCTTCGAATCTGTATAACGTGTTGCCATATGCGAAATGATGATCTCGGGGATTAGTGGCATGGGTCGGCAACTCGTCACCAAATCTCGATGCAGGATTAAACTCGGGTCTTGATATCTGTTTAACCCCGTATTCCTTAAGGATCTTTATTAATGATTGATAGTCCTCCTCAGTCTCGTCTAAAATACGTTTAAGGGGATCTCTAACTTTTTTTGATTTTATTGTATTGAAGTAATCGGAATTGTAATGTTGACCAACCCACACTTCTTGTAGGGGATCCCATCCGCACCAACTGTTTATCCTAGGAGACTTCGGTCTTGCCATCATCTCTCCTAGTCATTTTCACATGACCCGAAGCATTGACATCTAGCCCTTGCTCATTGCCGATGGTCTGGCACAGTGTTTGGAACCATCTGTCAACGATCTCTTCTTCGCTCTCGCCTTGGTATCCGGATTGTTTCAACATGTTTACAAATTCGGGATTCCAGTCCAGTTCAAAGAAACCGTTCCTGGGATTCTCAGGATTAACATTTAGATTGAGAACTTTAACTTCTGGCTCTTCGCTCTTCTTAGAACCTTTCTTGTTCTTTTTCTTTATTGTTGTCTTTGCTGTTTTTTTTACCTTCATAGTATTATTATACCTTATTTTTATCTTTTAGTCTACTTTTAAGTTCCCCATTGATTACCAAAAAGATCCACATGCAATCTAGGAGTGTATTTGTAACCACTCTTCATTGCCATCTCCGCCACTTGTGATGATGTTTTAGCTTGGCCTTCTTGCGTGGCTCCCACGGCCATCAAGTATATGTCTCCAGTCACGCCTGCTTTTGCGTATGCTTCTCTGGCCGCATCCACTTCTTTAAGATCTACTTCGTCCTGTACAACAAACTTAAAATAGAGATGTGTATTTGGTATTAGCGAATACTGTCTTGCCACATCCGCCCTTATGGCCTTCTCCCATGCCTCTCCTGATATGCTCAACTTAGGACTTGTTGACCAAGTCACGTGTACAGGATCTTTGGTGTAGTCGCCCGCAGTCAGTCCATGCATAAACTTGTCAAAATTGTCTTTCCATGGTTGTGTGCAGTTGGTCTCTATCGTTATGTTCTTTAGGTCTTGGAATTCTGGACATCTTATCAATGCTTCTATCTGTCTCTGCCACATCATTGGTTCGCCACCTGTTAAGATGAAGTGTACGTCTTGTCCGTTGTCGCACGTCCATTTGTTCTCGGGCGTGAATGCTGTGACTTTCTTTGCTATGTCCTCGACCGGATCCCAGTCAACTAGATGCTTGTACCTCTGTGACCAACTTGCTGATGCATCACAACCAATATTGACCACTGGTAGGTCTGAGATGTGTTTCAGTTCTGAGATGTCTTGTGTGTTATAGGGCATTTCCTTTACGTGTATCCACTTGCTCTTGTCTCTGCCCTGACCAAAGCCGTGACAGTGGAAGTTGCAACCAAATGTTCTGAAGAACACACTAGGCACACCAACGAATCTACCTTCGCCCTGTACACTGTAAAATATTTCTGAGTATCTTATTTTTTCCATATGTCTGGTTCTATATCTTTTGTTGCTTGTACTAGCTCTTGTATTGTATACTGGTATTTAGGTTTAGTCAACCCAATCCATTTGACTTGGTTGTCCTCTAGGATGATCTTCCATTTACCGTCTGGTGATGTATTATCTTTTTGATTTGTCATTTTTTTTATCAAGCCTTACTATGTTGCCTGTCTGTAAATGACCCACAGATTCTCTTTGTATGTCGTTGTGTCTGAATTCCGCCCAATACAACTCAAACGCAACACCATCTTCCAATCCCTCAAATGAGTGATATAGTCCTGGCTTGACTGCTGTGTAGTCACCGGCTTTAAGTATGGTCTCGTCTACTAGGTCGTAGTCCTTCTGCCATACACGGATCTTCATCTCGCCTGACATCACGTAGAAACCATTCCATTTGTATTCGTGTAGGTGTTTTGAACACACTCCGCCTTTAATGAAATCTATCCTGTGGAATTCGCAAGAACCGTTCGCTTCAATAAGTTCTGTCGATCCCCAAATTTTTCCTGCTTTGTTCCCCATAATGTCTTCTTATTATAAATGTATTTAGATGTTTTGTCAATGGGGGAGCAAAAACTCCCCCACTATGCTTATTTAAGTTTGTAGGTCTTTTGTAGTCTGTTCAGCAATAATCCGTATGCTGGTAAGAACACAACAAGTCCTACTATTATTTTCAACACAGTCTGCGATCCTGCAATCTCAACCCAGTTAGCCGCCATGTACTCGTTGGCACTGTTGTTGAAAGCCACTGCAAAGAAAGTGTAAGTGTCGATGATGTTTGCCGCAACGGTTGATACCGCCGGTGCTAACCACCAATTGTTCTTGAACCCTTCCCTGATGTATTGGAATACATACACGTCAAGCATAGTACCAATTGCATAAGCAGTGGCACTTGCGAAACCAATCCTTACTGCGACCGATCCCGGTGCTCCTTCTGCCAACACAACTGCTATGGATCCGATTATTGCTAATGGATAAGCCGCCGCGATGGTTTGTCTTGCTATCGTTTTGCCCAGTAGTCTGACAGTCAAGTCAGTCGCTATTACTACTAATGGGAAAGTGAATGCCGCCCACGTTAATTTCACACCTAGTATCTCTACCGGTATCGCCACTAACGCATTTGAAACAGTGATCACGATAACGTGAAGTGCCACTAATTTCATCAGCATTGATTTGTCTACGTTTTCAAACATTAAATCTCCTATAGGTTTTATTAATGTCAATAATTGTAACAGTTTTGGATGGAAAGGTCTATACAACCTTTAGTTTATTTGTCCCACTCTTCCCATGGGAATACGATCCAGCTCGGCACTTCGTCCTTGTTTATCTCGTAACCATGGTAATCTACTTTGACCTTGGATGGTTTGTTGTTGATCAGTGCGGCAAATTTTATTCTATCTTCATGCTTTCCAAAATTGTCCATAATATATTGGAACGTGGCCCCGGAGTCATTTATGTCGTCGATAATTAATATCTTCTTTTGGAATGCGAATGCCTTTTCCAGCACACTTAGGTTTGGTTTGGCAGTGTGATCTCTCAATCTAACATCCAGTACCTCGTGTGCTGTGTTTAATCTGTGAGATAGATACACACCTGGTATGCAACCACCTCTGTTGATACCCAGTATCACGTCTGGCATCCAGTTAGAATGTACCATCCGGTCCTCTATCTGTATCAGTGCGTTACGCATCTGTCCTGTTGTGAAATAATTCTTGTCTACATCAGCCATTGTACAATGTACCTCGCTCCCCCTGATACCAACATTGCCAGCAGTATCGTGTTTAAAACTATTAGTGCCCTGTCATGCCACCTGAATCCTACCCATAGCCACGCCGCAGTGCCTATTATTGAAAACATAACATCATATATCTTTGGAACCTCTTCTACTGATCTACACAACACCGCACAACAGACAAAAAATACACCAATCCATTTCACGTACCAAGTGGCATCATGCATGGGAGTCACTTTTCTGACAGTACTTAGACTGCTCTCCAGTGCCTCAATCTGACCTTCTATTTCCTCTATTCTTTTATTTTGTGTATCGCTCATAAACCCTGTTGATCACGTTGTGTGTTGTTACGAAACTGGCACACTTGGCCATGTCTTTCAATCTCCTTGCACCGATGTATGTGCAGGCACTTCTCACTCCGCCTATGATATCTTCTAATGTGTTTGCAACAGGTCCTCTGTAGGGCAATGAGATCAATCTACCCTCGTTGCCTCTGTATCCGTCTTTACGTTTGCCATGCACTTCTCTTGCTCTGTCTGAGCTCATGCCATAAAATTCTATCCTGTCATCCACCACTGGTTGTTCAGACTCATCATGTCCTGCCAACATGCCACCTATCATGACCATGTGTGCACCGCCACCAAATGCTTTTGCTATGTCTCCTGGATATACACAACCACCATCCGCCATTATGTGTCCACCAACACCATTAGCCGCATCTGAACACTCCACTATTGCTGAGAACTGTGGCACACCAACACCGGTCATTGTCCTTGTTGTACACACTGATCCTGGTCCTATGCCCACTTTGACCACGTCAGCACCATTTATAATCAATTCCTCCGTCATCTCAGGTGTCACTACGTTGCCTGCGATAATAACTTTGTCTGGGTATTCGTCCCTTACTCTCTTGATGAAGTCCACCATGTTCTGGTGATATGCGTTTGCAACATCAACAGTGATCATCTTTACATCTGGAAACATCTCTAATACTTTCTTCATAGTAGCCCAATCGGGTGCATCCGGATCCCACATAACATTGGTTCCTGTACATACTGACACAGATTGCATTCTTAGACCTGTGCCTGCGGCCGCTTTCCATTCTTCTGGTGTGGTCGACTTTGTTATCACAGTCATCATCTTGTGTTCCTGCATGGCCTTGGCCATTGAGAACGTGCCAACACCGTCCATGTTGCTGGCGAATATTGGAAGGAAGTCCATGACTTTGCTTGAATTACGGAAATTGAACTTACGAGTCATGTCCACATCTTTCCTTGATGATAGTGTAGAACGTTTGGGTTGCAGTAGGACGTCTTCAAAGTTTAGTTTTGGATCTGTGTTAATTCTCATCGCTTTCCTTTTCTTTCGATTCGCATAGTTTTTTTACGTTGTTGTAATGATCCCAGGCATCTTTCAATGCAGGATACTTGTCTCTCAAATCGCCGTCATAATCAAAGTCCAACTGTCCTAATGAACCTAGACTGTAGGTTGCCCCTGACATCTCATCACCTACAAAGGTAACTTCATTGTAATCAGAGGTGTACACTTGTTCACCGGCTTTTTTAACTTTTCCTTTTGTCATTTAATCTCGTGCAAATGTTTGTTGCATTTTTATGTTGTCCATGAATTCTTTTTTAGTGCCTGAGTCGTCCCCAAATGCACCACGCAACACAGTTGTCTGTGTCAAACTACTGTGAGCCGCAATACCTCTGTTCTCACAACAACCATGTGTTGCCTGCAAGTAAACACCCACGTTAGGACTGTTTGTTGCAGTTTGTATTTGATCAGCGATCACGTTGTTCAATTCTTCTTGCAGTGTACCTCGTCTTGCACACCATTGGGCGATCCTTGTGTATTTGCTCAACCCAATAAGTTTCTCTGCGGCAATGATACCGATGTATGCGACACCATTCACAGGTTGGTGGTGATGAGAACACAAACTTTTAATCTCACTTCTTACAACCAACATACCCTTGTAGCCATTATCACCAGTATTAGGAAATGCAGTTGCATTAGGCATTGGATTATAACGTCCAGACATCAATTCATTTATATACATTTTAGCAAGTCTTCTGCCTGTGTCATTGCTGTTGGGATCATTTTCTCTGTCGATGACCAATGAATCTAACACAGCCTCAAACTTGTGTGTCAGTTCTTCAATAAGTTTTTCCTTGTCACCTTCTCCTAGATACTTGCTGACGTTGTCTCCTGCCCAGAATCGTCCTTTGTCCGCTTTGATTTTTTTAATTATTTCTTGGCTAGTGGTACCTTTCGGTCCCCAACTGTCTTTTAAAATATCCTCGCTCATTATTGTATTTCCTTTTTGTGTGTCTTGTTATACCATTTTACAGCAGTCGCCACCACGTTGTCAATAGAACTCTGTGTGGGCTCCCACTCTAAAATTTCTTTTACTTTACTAATATCTGCAACAAGGTACGCAGGATCACCTGGCCTGTTGTCATGCATTTCCACTTTCATGGTACCTGCGTGTTTCTGTACGGCGTCTACCAACTGTTTGTTTGAGGCTGGTTCGCCTGATCCTAGGTTGAATACCTCTGCAACTTTCTCATACGAAGAATAGTTCAAGGCCTTGATGTGTGCATCAGCAAGATCCATCACGTGTACATAATCCCTCACACACGTTCCATCGTCTGTGGGGTACTTGTCTCCAAATATTTTAAATGTGTTGCCCTGTTTCGCGGCCGCTATCGCAAGTGGTACGATGTGTGTTTCCTTTTCCCTAAGTTCTCCCACGTCACCTTCTGGATCTGCTCCAGCGGCATTGAAGTATCTCAGTCCCACACTTGACAATCCGTATGCTGTCTTGTAATCCTTACAAACCTGTTCCATCATCAGTTTGGTTGCTCCATATGAATTGATTGGTTCACATACATCGGTCTCTATGCACAGTTGCATTCCTGGATCTCCGTATGTGGCCGCACTTGAAGAATAAACAAATGTCTTAACTCCACATTCGATCAACTTGTCTAATAAAGAAATTGTTACTATTAGATTGTTTTTGTAATACAGTGATGGGTTAGCAACGCTCTCAGGAACGCTCGTGCTACCTGCGAAATGTATACAACTTGTTATGCCGTGTCTCTTTATAATTTCATCTAACCTGTTTACTTCTTGTGGTAGATTTAAATTGTAGTTTGGACCATATGAAACTAGGCCTTCTCGGAAGTGTCTGTCCACTGTGACTGGTAGATAACCGTTCTTGGCCAACAGTTTGCAAGTGTGTGAACCCACATAGCCTGCACCTCCTGTGACTAGTACTGCCTTGCTTGATCCCTTAATACTTGGATTCGCTGACTGGTGTCCTATAATGTCTTCCATCTCTTCTCCACTGTTCTCCCTTGCCTGTCATGATATCTATCATCCTGTCTATGGTACCGTTGGTCCAGTCAGAAATCTTACCTATACTAGGGGATGGTTTGCTTAATAATACTTCTAGTTTCTCCATTGCGTCTTGTTGCGACCATGGAACATACATTCTCGTGTGATCGTTTGCAAATGTTTCTGGGAATGACCTATATGCCGGATAAAGAACATTACAACCTAATGAGTCGGCTTCACTCACTGTGTTCGACACCCAGTCCTGTAAAGCACAATTGAATAGCACTCTCGAATCTGCCAAGATTTCATAATATTCGTTCTTCT
>Ga0209535_1000621_pt1 | contig 24910 bp, 44 predicted proteins | sample LinPmetageLP28_FD_184041 | JGI IMG/M metagenome (GOLD analysis project Ga0209535, IMG submission 184041) | Marine viral communities from the Pacific Ocean - LP-28 (SPAdes) (version 2) | ecosystem: Environmental > Aquatic > Marine > Oceanic | place: Pacific Ocean | collected 2009-08-22
TTTTTATTTACAGATGTCAGAGGCTTTACAAGTTTATCAGAGAAGTTAGAACCGGAAGAAGTCACAGAGATTATGAACAAAGCTTTAACTATCCAAGCTGATGCAGTTAAAAAGTATGGTGGGATGGTAGATAAATATATAGGCGATGCAATGATGGCTATATTTAATGCACCTATGGATTTAAAGAAACATGAACATCAAGCAATCTTAGCAGCGTTAGAAATAAAAACTAAAATGAAAGAATCAGATTTAGATATTGATATAGGTATCGGTGTAAATACAGGTGATGCTGTGATAGGTAATATGGGAAGCGATACTAGGTTTGATTACACAGCTATAGGTGATGCTGTAAATTTAGCAGCTCGTTTAGAGTCTAGTTGTAAGACTGTAGGTAAGGATTTAGTTATAGGTGAAGAAACTATTAAGAATTATAATGGTACGATGTACCAAAAGTTAGACTCTATCCATGTAAAAGGCAAAGAAAAGCCAATAAACATTTATACAATAGCTTAAAATAGGTAAATGCTATGAGAGCTACATAGAAGCTCGTGGTTAAACGTTAGATGTTTTTGGACCAATGGTATTACTTACATCCTGTTCGTTTAACTACGGCTATTGTGTGAGGTCGTTTTTTTATAAAACCCCAGTTTCACGTTCTAAAAACCTATGTATGGGGTCAAGCTTCTCTTTTGCTCGTCTGAGTAAAGTTTTTATTAAAACTCTATCGTGTTCTGGAAAACACCCATCAACTTTATCTAATGGTAGCTGAGATAATTCAGTTACTATCTTGTTATCTTTAGTAAGTAGAACTTTGAAACTAATAAGATTAGCTTCTGTTTTATTATTCATTGACTGTCCTTAAGTTTGCGAAGTTCATTAGGTCTTGTTTTCCTCTGAGTCCAGCTTTCATATAAGTTGTAGCTCTACCTTCAAAGAAGTTCTGATGTTCAACACCCATGACTTCATCTATCCATCCAAGTGGATTCTCTTTCTGGTCGTAATTAGTTTTAAGACCAAGCTGTAATAATCTTCTATCTGCTATATATCTATTATATGCATACATATCTTTCTTAGTTAATCCTTGTAAGTCTCCCATCTCAAATACTAAATCAAGGAACTTATCTTCAAGTGCAACCATCTCTCTACATATCTGGTATAGTTCTGCTTTAAAATCATCTGTCCATATATCTATGTTCTCTTGAATAAACTCTCTAAATAATTTAGTCATTGCTTCAACATGCATTGACTCATCACGGATAGAATAAGTTACAATCTGTCCCATCCCTTTCATCTTTCCAAATCTAGGAAAGTTTAACAAGATTGCAAAGCTACTAAATAATTGTAGTCCTTCTGTAAATGCAGAATAAACTGCTAAAGTTTTTGCAATCGTTCTCTTATCATTCTTACGTGGTTTAAACGTTCCCACATAATCATGCTTGTCTGCCATTTCTTCGTACTCAGAGAATGCTTTATATTCTAACTCAGGCATTCCAACTGTGTCAAGTAATAAACTATATGCATCTTGATGTATAGATTCCATATTAGCAAAAGAGCCCATCATCATTCTTGCTTCTGGTTTTTTAAAGATAGGCATATACTTATCTATATATCCTGAAGCTACGTCTACATCTGACTGAGTAAACAATCTGAATATTTGTGTCAGTAAATTCTTTTCTGTTTCTGAAATGTCTTGCCAATCTTTTACATCTGTATGCATAGGCACAGATTCAGGCATCCAATGCATTTGGTTTTGTAGTTTGTAGTAATCATACATCCATGGATACTCAAACGGTTTATAATAATCTCTTGTTGATAATAAGCTCATAACTTTTTCCTAGCCTTCACAGGCAATACATCCCTCTTCGTCTAATTTGATACGAGGGATTTTTAAATTAACATTCTCTACGTTTCTGGCTGCGTTAGACCTAAAGTAATATAGCGATTTAAGTTTATGCATACCATACCAATGGACATCATTTACATACTGCATGTATTCATCATGTACCTCTTGGTCATCCGTAGTCTTAGGTAGTGTAAAAAATAAATTTACACTTTGACTTTGACAAATAAATTCTTGTCTCATATGTGCATGTTCGACAATCCATATTTGATTTATTTCATTTGCTGTTTTAAATAGTTCTTTTTCTTTCTCATCTAATATATCTAGATGTTGTACCGAACCTTCACTACCAGCAATATCTTTCCAAACTTGTTCAAGTTCTGTGGCTTTTAATCCTTTAGACTTTAAAAGTTTTTCTAAGTATTTGTTCTTAACTTGGTAAGTACCTGACAAAGTTTTGTGCGTGTAGACGTTAGCCCTATAAGGCTCAATACTAGGGGAAGTCCCACTACAAATAATACCGGAAGAAGCGTTAGGAGCAACAGCCAATAGATTAGCATTTCTAAGCCCTGAACCATGTATATCAGGAGCTTCACCCCTTTCTTCTGCCAAGTATTTAGAAGCTTTTGTCGCTTCACCTTTGATGTAACTAAAGGCTTTATGATTAAAGCCAGTTGCAAATATACCTTCAAAAGGTATTCCTTTAGATTGAAGATAAGCATGGAAGCCCATAGCACCAAGACCAAGAGACCTTTCCCTATACGCTGAGTAAGCTGACTTGGTATAGCCTTCCTTATCTTCTCTAATATATTTTGAAAAACGTTTGAAGTTTGCACTATATTCTCCTAGTTGTGATGTATCTACAGCATTATCTATATAGTGTTGTAAAACATTGTCAAGCATTGTAATTAAATCATCAATAAAAGATTCATCCTTTGACCACTTATCAAAGTGTTCCAAGTTTACTGAAGACAAACAACATACTGCTGTTCGTTCTTCATCTGTTGGTAGCGTTATTTCTGAACAAAGATTACTTTGTTTAATACTTAATCCTAAATCTTTTTGTTCTTTAGGTAAGGCAGCATTACATGTGTCTATATTAATCATGTAAGGCTCACCGGTCTCTGCTCTCGCAAAAAGTATTTGCCACCATAAATCTCTAGCGTTGACTGTCTTTACAGCTTCATTAGTTTTTGGGTCAATCAATCTCCAGTCTTCATCGTTCTCAACAGCTTCTAAGAATGAGTTGGTTATATTAATTCCATTGTGAAGGTTTAAACACTTCCTATTAATATCACCACCTGATTCTCTTCTCATGTTTACAAACTCTTCAATCTCTGGATGACTTATATCCATGTAAGCTGCATAGCTTCCTCTCCTTGTAGTGCCTTGATTGAAGGCTAACATCTGAGAATCAACTACATGCATGAAAGGAATGCTTCCAGTAGAACGAGAGCCATGAGTAGTAGAAATACCATTACTACGAATATCTCCCCAATATCCACCGATGCCTCCACCCGAACTCGCCAACCATATGTTCTCATCGTAGTGAGCAGAGAGACCACCCCTGCTGTCAGGTACGTAATTAAGAAAACAACTGATAGGAAGCCCACGAGTTGTTCCTCCGTTACTAAGTATAGGAGTACTAAACATAAACCAACAGTCGGAACTGTAGTTATAAAGTCTTTGAGCCAATTCATAATCTGTTTCTCCTCTGTACGTTGCTCCAAATACTGAAGCTCTTGCGAAAGCTTCTTGAGCATGGGTCTCTTTATCCCAAAAGTATCTGTCTTTAAGAGTATCTAGACTAAACTTATCAAACGTTTTCTCTTTATTATAATCTATACAAATTCCTAAGTAAGGTTTCTTACCTATCTTATCTTCTATCATCTTCGTTTCCTGTTATATATAAAGCTATTATAGCATAGTGAATAATCTTTAGCAAGTCATTTGAGTTCTTACCATCTTTCTTACCATACCTCATAGCATACTTCATAATGTTTCCAAGACAAAAACCTTCACCATGTCCAGCATCTAATATCATATCAGTTGCTTGGTACTTACCATTAGCATAGTGTTGAGTGTACGTAGCATCAATATGTTTTTTGATTTCAGCTATAATTAAATCTTCTTTAAATTTATAATTAAGTTTACGTTTCACTTTTCCATTCCTCCGGTAATGTTTCTTCACTATACCATGTGAAGTTGTTTGTCTCTGCCCATTCAGCATGGCTTCTTTTTGTACCGTCTTTTCTTTTCTTTGCTTGTGGCATAGGAGAAAGTGGTTTCTGAAATAAAAATACTAATTCATAATTCTTAGGTAGTGCTGTTCGTATATGTATGTACTTACTATACTCTGCATAGTCCCAGAATCTACCTTTAGCTTCTAGTAATATTGTCTTACCTTTTATTTCTTTTACAAAATCAGGTTCATATTTATGTCGTACTATGTAATCAATAGTATCGAAATGATGTTTCCAATTTTGTAAGACAGTCTCATGCAAAGTAACTTCCCATAAACTATCATAACCTTTAGGCACGTTTGTTTTTTTAGGTCTAGGTTTTCTAGGTTTTCTAGCCATTCAATAACTCTTCTAATGTTACATTTGGATTACGTTTAATTTTCTTAGTAAACCATCTTAGACTATAAGCACTTAGTAACATTCTACCCATACCAAAAACATGTGTTTGTTCTGGTAAGAACTCATGTAAGTTCTTCCTGTTAATTTTAGATGTGTCTTCACTATCAGGTGTCATGGTTCTTAACCAATCAATCAACATGTTCTCTGCTTTTCTTCTTATCAGTTTAGCTTTCTTGCCATTCATAATTTTTTACCAGTTGCCAAAATTGTAGGATACTATTAAACATTTGTTTATGTTTCTCATGTGACTCTGTATCCCAGATATGACATGCAACTAAATCAGTATCTTCTCTATCAACAAAGATAGAAACTCTTTGTGGGTTATCTATGTTACAGCCTTGGGCATACGCAGATAACTGCATACCATGGTCATCATAGACTAACTTCGCAGGGTCTTTACCTTTAAGATTGTCTTTAGTTTTAAAGTCAACAAAGATACCAGACTTAGAATACAAGTCTATCTTACCACCATAACCTTGATTAGCACAGAAAGAATCTTCTGCAATCCATTCTTCATCCGGAAAGTTTTCATCCAACCAAGACTGGATTATCTCATAAGTACTAGACGTACCTAATCCTAAGAATCCTTTCTCAATATTAGCATGAATCTCTGTGCCTCGTTCAGCAGCCTTACGACCTATCTCTTTAGAATCTTGTTTACATCTGTAAGCAAACTCTTCTAATGATTCATTGTCTTTCTTTTCTAACGTAAGTGCAGAGTTAAGAGCTTGATTTATTTTCCAGTTTTCTAATGATGGTTTAGCTACCATCCCTAGAATAGTAGTAACCGAAGGGACAAAGCCTTCCTTCTTTGCATCTCGAAGTGTAGTATTTCTTTCTTTACCATTAGCACCTATGATTGTATACATAGGTTCACCATCTCTGGTATACCAATGACCAGACTCCGACTTAAATTTAGTAGCCGATAATGTATTATATACTTCTTGTGTAGAAGTGTCAAGTGTTTTTGTTGATTTATTCATTTTAAATTATCTCCATGTTATTTATAATATCTTCAGCTATTTTTGTGTCTAATCTAAACCACTCGCCTTTACGTTTTTGTGCTTTTTTAGAACATAAAAAATGTGCTTGTGATTCAGCAGAACGTCTATCATTAAAATATTTTTTAAACTTTAATTTAAAATCTCGTAAAGGACTAGAAGTTTGATAACCTTTACATCGGTCTTCAGCATCTACAGCCATACCAATTTTTATCCATCCTTCCCAAGCTTTATTAGTTATAATATATACTTCTCCTTCTGTAGAAGATTCATAGTTTTGAAGAGAACTAAATGCAGCATCGTCAAAAGTTTTATACTTACCTGACTTCCATAATGGATGAGACTGTGGTATATACTTACCATTAACAAACATTCGTTTATCATTCTTTCTTAGATGAGACTCTACTCGTTCTCGATTTCCATTAGGTCTTATATACCACCATTCGCCATCTTCAAATCTTTTACTTAATACTCTAGTGTGTTTCACTCCAGTTCCCTCCTATCTTGTATTCGCCATCCAATGGACAACGAAGATTAAAATTTTCTCCAGCCTTGATTATACTTTCAACAGCTAAAGAACCTGCAAAATCTGCTTGACTTTCTTTTACTTCTATCTGCCACTCATCATGTATGTTGGCAACAAACTTATAACTGATTGCGTTTAAACGTAATATAGAATCTAACTCAACCAATGCCTTCTTCATTACTATAGAACCTGCTCCTTGTAACAAAGTATTCAAAGCTGAATGTTGATTACGAACATAAAGCTTACGACCATCTATACCTTTGAGATAAGTTTTTGTAGATGCTCTTTGTACTCTGTCTCTAAGAGATTTAAATGAAGGCTTATTATCGAAGAAATGTTGTCTAGCTCTTCGACCATCTGTTTTACTTCCACCAACCACGCTTCCAAGTTTTTCATCTCCTGCTCCGTACATGAGGGCATAGATGAATGTCTTTGCCTTATCTCTAGATTCAAGCTGTGCAAGTTTTTGATTAGAGGTGTGTATGTCTCCGTTAATGATTTCATTTATGAACTCCTCGTCAGCCATATAGTGTGCCAACATTCTTATTTCTAATCCACTAGCATCAACTCCTAGTAGAACATTACCTTCATCCACAGTCCAACAAGCTCTACACTCTTTACCAAAAGGACTATGAGAACTAGGAACTTGTGCCATGTTAGGATTACGATGAGTCATGCGACCTGTTATAGTACCGTTAGGTATTACAAAGCCATGTACCCTACCATCATCTTTAACTGCTTCAAACCATGAATCAATTTGTGCAATTCTCTTTTGTAATAAAAGAAAGTCTGCAATTAATTTAGCTTCATGGATATGAGTTATCTTGGATAAAGTTTTTTCATCTACGATAGGCTGACCTGTTGGTGTAAATCTATCTGGCTTCCAACCAAAGTCAATTAAGTATTCGCCTATCTGTTTACGACTACCAAGATTAAACTCTTGTAAAGTCTTACGCATGAATGGATTAAAGTTGGAAGTGTTTAAACAGTTTGTATATTCTTCATCAGTTAATCCACGTTTAGATAACTGACCATCTTTTCTAATGTAAGGTGTGACTAACTTATCATCTACCCACTTAGGTTTAAACGTCTTCTGTACTTCTTCTTCTATTGATTGTTTCTTCTCTCTTAACTCAGCTAATAATAGTTCAGCATGTTGCATATCAAATCTGAATCCATTAGTTTCTTGTTGTCTAATAATCTTAGCAACACCTTGCTCAATCTTAATTGAGTCTTGAGAAAATCCTTTACTCTCTTTTCTTAATTCTTTTAATACTTGTGTATTTAATTCTACATCTCTTACACAATAGTCTAACATTTCCTGTGAGTAATTAAGATAATCATTGAAGTCTATTTTATTATAACCTAACTTGTATCCCCAGTTCTCTAGGCTGTGTCCACCTTCTCGTGTAGGATTAAACAAACGTGAAAGAACTAATGTATCTATAACAGGGATGGCTGATAAATCTACATCACTAAACTTATGTACCATTGGTATATCAAAGCCTATGATGTTATGACCTATAAGTTTATCAGCAGTAGCTAGAAACTCATAGCCCTGTTGTAATTCATCTGGAGTAAACTTAAATAACTCTCCAGTCTCAGGGTTTTGAGCTACAATACACCATACTTTAGTTGCTTGTAAGTCATCTGTTTCTATATCAAATACTAAATCCATAATTAAAATGCTTCATCTGAACTGTCATCAAACTCTATGTCTTCATCACTTAGTTCAGTAAGCCTCCCAGTTTCGTTATCATATATTACTCTACAAGCCATACCTACATCTCCTGTATATCTTGATTTTAATACACGCATCTTAGTTGTTCTAGCTTCATCCATGTCATCCGATTGTTGGTTTCTTTCTAATGCTATCACACAATCACTAAGTTGTCCAATACTATTTGAACCTCGTAAGTGTGATAGAGAAACTTCTATACCATTCTCATGTCCCTTGTTACCATCTACTCTACGTAAGTGGGAAACTAAAATAATACCTGCACCTGTTTCTTCTACTAAACTTCTAAGCCTAGTCATAATAGAATCAATAGCTCTTCGTTCATCGCCTTCATGCACAGCACTAACTAACATATGTAGATGGTCTACGACTATCCACTTACAATCACATCCTATAATCATAAACCTAAGTTTAGTAAAGATGTCATCAATATCATTAGTACCGAAATGAGAATGTACCCATACTCTATTCTTGTTATCGCCATCATACAGTATGTCAAACATTTTGTCAAGTTCTTCTACTGAAAACTTCTCACGTTCTTGGTCAATGTATAGTCTAGCATTAGCTTCAATAGATAAGATACCATCAATGGTTCTTCTCCAATCTTCTTCAAGTGCTATGATACCTACGTTGTCTTCAGTCTCTTTGATAAGCCAATGCTCTAGCTCTCTAGTTACACTAGACTTACCAAGACCTGTTCCACCTGTAAGAGTTACAAGTTCTCCTTGTCTGAGTCCATAGAGTTTCTTATTCAATCCTTTGTAAGGATAAGGAACGCTTTGTTTCTTTTCTCTATTGTGAAATTTTTCTCGTTGCTCTGAGACATTGATGACACCGGATGGTGTATAGACTTTAGCTGCCCACCACGATTCAACAAACTCTTTATGCTTGTTGTTTCTAAGCATATCGTTAGGGTCTTTGTACCCATTGGGGAGTGTAACTATCTTAGCCTTACTAGGTTTAAACAGCCTCGCTACTTTTATTGCTGCTTCCTTTCCTGCTTTGTCATTATCAAATGCAATGATTACATTTTCAAATTCATCAAAGAACTCTAGGCTTTCTTTTACATCACGTACAGCTCCTTGAGCACCACGTTTGATGGATACCACAGCCCACTTACTTCCTAGCAATTCGTAAGCTGCCATCGCATCACACTCCCCCTCCGTTATAGTAACATACTTACCACTCTTGAAGAGTTGTTGTCCGAACAAACCTGTTTCATTATAAGTACCGGAAACAAAAAAGTCTTTGCTCTTTACATTCCTACACTTAGTACCTGCAAGTTCATGTCCGTTGTAGTATGGATAAAAATGTTTAATGACATTACCTTGATGGTCATGTACTACCTTTACTCCATACTTAGTTGCAGTAGGTTGAGAGATTTTTCTATCTGTTAAAGATGAAAACACTCCCTCATCTACTACGTCAGGTTGTTTAGTTTCTGTTTTAAATTCCATATCTTTTCCCTCACATGCTTTATTATAGTCAGGCATAAACTCACCACAACTAAAGCACTTTGCTGAACCATCTTCGTTGATTCCAACAGCATCACTACTGTTACAAAGTGGACAAGGTTGATGTAACTTATCCCAAGTTTTTTCCATGTTAGCCCTCACTATGTTTAAACGTTATCTGTTGTTTCTGCTTCTACAGTCTCCACTTCTTCAACAGGTTCTTCTACTTCTACCATAGCTTCAGGAGTTTCTTTTAAAAGATTCTCAAGATTACTTCTATGTGTAGAACTTGCAAACTGTAATGCTTCTATGATAGTTTCTAAACTACCTACCTTAGATATAGTCACAGTTGCTCCACGCTTCTTATCCTCATCTGCTATTTTATTAACATCATATTGGACTTCACCATCATCATTTTTTATATTAATAATCATATTAAAATTCCTCGTTGTCAGAGTCTTCCTCTGCATATTCAACTAAGTTTAATACCTTCACAGCCATAAGCTCTGCGAATGTACCATATGTTCCAGTATAAGGTTTAATCTTAACCCTTACTGTTGAGCCATTTCCAACAGACATATCTATAGAATTACCTTCGCTATCAACTAACTTAGGTGCATCATTAGGTGTGCCATCTTTTCTATTGGCTTGTTTACTAAAAGAGAATGCAGGTTCATCATATTTAAGTTGACCATCTCTGGTTCTCACTTGTTTTAAACCTAGACCCTCCAGTCTATTAGCAGTATCCTCATCTGTAAGTACAACGATTTGATATTTGTGTGGTTCAAATCTCCTGTTAGGTGTAGTCACGTTAGCATACATACTCTTTCCATCTAAATACTCATACATAGTTTTGTCCTCCATAGGTTGTATTAAGTGTAGCCATTATATCATACTTTGGCTTTGAGTTCAATAGTTTTTTGAAATTAATTTGAAGTTGTTTAAACGGGTGGCAGTACTTGGTGTAGTTCTTATCCTGCTTCATCCACAACCTTTCACAAACCTGATTGATAAGGGGAAAGGATTTTACGGTGGCTCTTGCACCACGTTTAAACGGTTCAAAAGGAGCTGGTTTTGAGGGCACAAGACCAGAAACTTGCACGACTGAATCGCTTGTCATAAGTATAAAAGGAATTTTATGAGGGCTATCCTTATGACACGCCACGAACATCTCCATCATTGTAATTAAAAAATTCTGTCCAACAAAAGTCTATGTCCTTAAGAAAAGAAACTTTATAGTAATCGTTTACATGCTCTACCATATATCCTGTTTGAGTAGGTAAGTCTTCTATAAACTTTTGAAAGTTTCTATACTCATCCCTTGTTAAAGTTTTTGTTTTGTTGTTCATAATAATGTGCATTATATCATATCTTAATTACAAAGTCTACAATTATTTTAAAAATATTTGCTGAGAACTTCAAGCTTGTCATTGTATTCAGAAATCTTTTGTAGCTCATCCTCTAACGTTTGTAAAGTATCTGGATGCTCTGCCACTCCTACTGATTTATCTAACATAATATTTACATTCATAATGTGCCAACCTATATGACCTTCAAATGTATTCTTCAACGCTTGTAAAATTTCTTCTCTCATACTACCCTCCTAAGAATAGTTTTAAAATACCACTAAACAATATCACTACTGCTACAGCATTTAAAATAATTAATGCTCTGTCTTTCCACAGAACCCCTACCCACAACCAACCTAAACATCCTACAAAGGATAGCATTAAATCAAACTGTGGTAAAACTTGTGCACCTCTAAACGACATTGCTAATAACATGATGGCTGATGCTGACCATTTAACATACCAAGATAAATCATATTTAGGTGTTGCTGATTTAAATATTCTTTTAGAATTTTCTAATTCTTGTTTACTAAAATTCTGTGTCATGCTACGTACCTTGTATCTATAACATAGCAATCATGTTTAAACGTTGTGTCGCAAATACTAAATGCAGTAATGAAACACGCTAACATAAAAAATAAATATATAAAATCTCTGCCCTTAAATTGTGGTGTCATGCTCCACCTCTACAATACAAATCTACTAACTCTTGTCCTGTTTTTTCTTCTCCAAAAATATGTATTGTCTCGCCATATTTTTTTCTAACAACCAATCCATTATTATATTCTATGTCCACAACCTTCCCAACCTCAGTATCCCAAGGTCTATCGTCATACCACATAGATTTTAAGCTGTGAACATGAATGCTTTTAGGAACTTTTGCCCACTCTTCTGCTTCAATTAGCAACTTTTGTTGACTAACCCTATCATTATGTTCTGTCATCATAGTCCTCCTCTCCTAACATATCATCACTATACTCGTTTGTATCTATAATTGGTGCATTATTGTAGTAATCATCTACAACATCATCAATATTTATAATTCTTTTTGTATCATCACTCATATTTATATCCTTTTTAAAATATTTTAATTATTTAATTTATTAATTATTATAATTATTTGTTTGATACCTTAAAAAATTTAAAAGATTATAACATTTTTTTAAGGGTAAGTCAAACACTTTGTTAATTAATTGAGTCTGTTTAAACATACTCTTCTATTGGTTTGATTTGAAATGCCCAAGCCCAATGACCATTATCTAAATCAATGATTTGGTTTCGTTCTTGTATATGCCACCAGTCTATTTCATCTACAGCTACACCATCCTTACTTCCGTTAGAATAATTTACCTGTATACCTACGACTGTTGCTTCTCTATGTGCTTCCATACCGAAGCCACCACTCCAAGAGATAGCATCTCCCACTCTCAATGTATCACTCATCATCTTCCTCCTTATTATCTTTTACTAATGTTAGTGTTGGTTTATCATCTATCTCAAAATCTGGGGTGAACATTATCATAGGTTCGATAGGTTGTCCATCCATATCCCAAGTATCTATTATTAATTCATCTGTTGAGTCATCTATGTATATTGTTTTACCTGTTGTTGTCGTAATATACATTACGTTCTTTTCTCTTATATCTATAATCATGCTACCTCCTTAGTCCACCAGTCTGGTTTGGCTCTACCTTTCTCCCACTTAGCATAGTGTTTTTCATGGGTACAGTAATCTCTGTAAGCCTTGATAGGGTCATCATTTTTGTACTCATCTGGCATAGCTTGTGCAACTGTTGTCATCTTACCACTCTTTATATTTTTAGGAAATTGCATTAAAGGTTTAGCCAACTTAGTAATACTTGCATGTTCCTTACCATATCTGTAAGTATACTCCATTCCTAGTGCTAAAAAATGAGCATATAACCACGAGTAATTTTCACTACATTCCCTAGCCCATATCGTACACGGATGATTCCAGTATGCACGTTTGTAAAGTCCTACACTATCTGCATACTCATCCCCATCTAACTCTCTGTGTGCAGTACAGAGCATCTGTGCAGTTTCTAAGGGCATCTTCACTAGCATCTTATCTGGCTGTGCTTCTGCCGATTGTATAGGACTATCATAAAAATAAAATATATTCATAGTACCTCCTTTATTTTATCCAACATTTATATCCTGTGCATTTGTCAAGTGTATCTCCACAATGCTCACAATAATCTTCATCTTGTTTAAACATATCCTGTTGATAGTCATTAGCCATATCATCTAACTCTTGTGATGACATACCATTCGTAGCATGATGAGATAAAAACTTTATAAGTAAAGTCGCATCAACATCTTGCCCCTGCCTATCATACATAAACTCGCAACAATCATCAAACAAATCTGGTCTGTCTGGTATCTGCCACAATCTGTTTAAACGTTCTCGTATCTGATACATTTGTTCAGTTTTAATTAAGTCGTTATCCATTAAGTCCCTCCACAAAATCCCAACCATCTGTTAATATATTTTCTTCGACTGCCCATTTATAATCTGGGTCGCCAATATCTCCATCATGTTCTGCTGTACTACCATCTTTATAGGTAATATGTAGCGTTCCATATTTGATATAGTAATCTTCTACCTTATCAAAGTCAACCTCTAATTCTTCTAAATCAAAAGTAATTGGTGCTTGATAGATACACTCAATGTATCTTGGTTTGTCGCTATCTACGTTCATAATGTTTAAACCTCCTCCTTTATAACTCTATATTTTGCTATCGGTGTCGTAGCCTTTGTCTCTCTCCACCCTTCATGGTTAGTAAAAGTTGGATAAAAAGCTACATATTGTCTACCAGATTTATCATCTGTCCAGAAATTTACATCTACATTTACACCTTCTTCTAGCTCTAAATCAGTCCAGTTATCTTCTTGCCATCTGAAATCCATATACTCATTCATGTCCATAACGTTTAAACCTCCTTGTATATAAAGTTATGTAAAATTTTCAAAGCTTCTGAAATGTCTTCTGTATCTTCATAAGCCCATTCTATTTCTCTGTTGCATACATCCACCACCACATCAAAAGCTTCTGCTGTTGTTTCTGGTATGTCGTATCCGTTTTCAGTCTGTCTACTCATAGTGTTTAAACCTCCTTAAGTTTTTAACTTCTATATATCTTAACATTCATTCTTCTAAAGTTCAACCCCAAGCCCTGCCTATCTGTATAAATATTATACTTAGTAATTGAATCTCTTGCGTAAGTCTTCACTCTAAATTTAAAGCCTAAGATATTGATATGCCTAAACTTTTTCTTTGGTGTGAAAGTATCTCTGTATATTTTAATCATAACGTTTAAACCTCCTTTAGTTTATATAATTGTTATCGCAATAATAACTAATACTATTGCTATTGGTTTTAATATATACCAATTTATTCTAAATATCAAGCTGTCTTCTGCCTGTCTTTTAAAATCCTGTTGAAAAATTGCCCACTCTTTTTTTAATTTATTCATACTGTTTAAACCTCCTCTAGTTATTTAAGTCTGTTAATATATATTCGCCACTCTGAATCTTTTTCCTTGTGTCGGCTATGCCCTCACCTAGAAATTCATTCCTATATTTTCCTGTAGTCGTTGAATAATCCCAGTAATATTCATCAAGATATATTTTACCCTGTGATTTTTTAGCTATAATACTTCTATAGCTTTGGAAATATTCAGCCCCCTCATCATTTATAATGAACTGGTTCGCTACCTTATTCCCTCTCGTACTTGTCATGTTTTCTACTCTCATTGTTTAAACCTCCTTTTATATTTGTATTTAATTAAACAATATAAGTACCTTATAAAATTATTAATCATATTGCAAGTGTTTTAATCAAATTATTTTAAATTTATTTTAATTAAATTGCTTGTGTTCTCTGTCAATTTGTGCTAGTGATTTTTTTAACTAACATTTTTAGAAATAAAATGCAATAGTTTTTATAAGTTTATTTAACTAAATTACTGTATAAATATACAACGTTTTAAATGCTCTCTGTTGAACGTTTAGCAAGTAGTTAAGGGCATAACATCAACTGAACATATAAGCCCTTAGAATGGCTCTGATTAGCTTGTGAAGTTTAAAAGCTTTTGAAGTGTGAGAAATTACAGACAAAAAAAAGCCCCAATTAAGGGGCTAATTTTCAGAGAGAGTTTAAACAATCTCTAGGGTATCACTTCCACAACCGTTGCAAGTTATATTACTCATCCTTTCAATCATGCTTCTTGATGCTCTCCAACCGAAGCCACAAGATGAACACTCCATTTTTATATTTCGTGTTGTCTGTTTCTTTATGTCTGAGATATTCATTTTATCGTGGGGATATTCGCCAATCGTTGCAATTATATTTTTTATTGTCTTTCCTAGCTTTTCCCCTGCTTCAGCGTATCTCATTTGTGTATTACCATCTAAACCGACAGCCATACATATTTTCTTAAACTCTACACCATGCCCAGATTTACAATCATCAACAGCATGAGCCATTTCATGGGCTAGAGTATCAATAGCCATAAATGAATCATCAACTGTAGGAACAATTCTAATTTCATTTATATCGGCTTCGCTTGATTTCTTGTTAGAACATTGTCCTAGTGTCTTTTTATTAGAAGCCCTAGTCCCAACAATCCACGAACAAGCAACCTTTATAGGTGGACATTCCTGCCCGTTAGGTTTAAACGCTGTGTGATTTAATAAAGCGTATGCACGTTGTAAATATTCCTCTCTGGTTTTATATTTAATATTACTCATGTTAATTATCTCCTTTTGTTTATTGTTTAACATAAGATAATTTTACTCGATGTTGAGTTTAAACACAACCCCCAAAATGAAAAAACTTTAATTTATTTTTAGGGGTGGTTTTGTGAAGCTTTGCACGTTGTAAAGTTTTGAATATAAACTGTACAAATTTTGTACAACTTGCCAAACGCATTAACCAGCTTTGCAAGTTTCACAACTGTATAAATTTTGTACAGCTCTGCAACTGTATAAATTTTGTACAGCTTGATAAGTAGCCCTTAAATCTTGCCACGCTTTGCAAGTGTGCAACGTTTAAACGCTGTAGCTATGGGCTTTCAAGGGGCTAGGCAGGTGTGCCATGGGGGGTGGGTGGGTATATATATAGTGGTTACACATTTCTACCCAGTTTCAGACGTTAACCAGTTGCCCGGCTTAACACTACAAACTCTACAATCTTGATAATCTGTATATGTTTTTTGACAAGCTTGTAAAGTAGTTTTTGTTGGGTATTCTACTGGTATGTAACGGGGGGTATCGTTACACTCATTATACATATGAAAACACTTTTTGTCAAGTACTATCGAAATTAATTTTAAAAAGCAATATAAAGCTTGACAAACTAGTAAATGGCGTATATAATAATAGGCATGTCTTACTTACCGGAAAAGAAAAGAAGTTTAACGGAGAAACAGCAATCGTTTCTAGATAACCTCGTGGAAACACGGGGCGATTTTAAAAAGTCAGCCGAACTTGCAGGATATTCAGGCAATCACTATCAAATCTTAAAATCATTAAAACATGAAGTAGTAGATTTAGCCTCAGACGTACTTGCAAGGGAAGCCCCTACTGCAGCTTTTAAGTTGATTGAAGTCCTTAATTCAGATAGACCTGTGCCTCAAGCTAACTATAAGTTACAAGCTGCACAAACTATACTGGATAGAGCCGGTGTAGTTAAGACAGATAAGGTGCAAGTAGACCATAATGTTAGTGGAGGTATATTTATATTACCAGAAAAACATACTGTAGAGTTAAAAGAGACTTCTGACGGTGTGTACGAAGATATAATTGATGAATAAAAAACATGAAAGTATTTTTAACTGAAGTAATTATGTACGGTAAAACATATGCCGGTCCTAATATTATTGCTGAAAACATGGATACAGCAGCCATAGCTGCAGAACAAAATGGATTAGAGCTAGTTGGTGAGTTAGATACAATAGTAGTTGATAGCTCTGGTAATTCTCACTATACTGAGCTTTCTTTAGAGGAGACTATACACTAATATGCCAAAGAAAACAACAACTAAAAAGAAGTCAACCGTAAACAAAGCAGGTAACTATACCAAGCCGACTATGCGTAAAAGACTTTTTAATAAGATAAAAGCTGGTAGTAAGGGTGGTAAGTCCGGACAATGGAGTGCTCGTAAAGCTCAGATGTTAGCTAAACAGTACAAGGCTGCCGGTGGAGGTTATAAGTAATGGCACTTAAAAAATCTCAAAAGTCTTTAAAGAAGTGGTCTAAAGAAAAATGGAGAACTGCTAGTGGTAAGAAATCTTCAGAAACTGGAGAAGTTTATGCACCTTCTAAGACTATTAAGAAGTTAAAGTCTACTGCAGCAGGTCGTAAAAAACTTGCAGCAGCTAATAAAAAGAAAAGAGAGGCTACTAAAAAAGGTAAACAACATGCAAAGCATGGCTTACACAAAGGTAAAAAACGATGAGGGAAGAATATAAAAAAGGTGGGAAAGCTAAAGACTCACGTTTAAAACGAGCAGGAGTTAGTGGTTATAATAAACCCAAGCGTACTCCAAATCACAAAACTAAATCGCACATTGTTGTAGCTAAAGACGGAGATAAAATTAAAACCATTAGGTTTGGTCAGAAAGGAGCTAGTACTGCAGGAAAACCTAAAGCAGGTGAGTCTGATAGAATGAAAGCAAAACGCAAATCTTTTAAAGCTCGTCATGCGAAGAACATTAAACGAGGTAAAATGTCAGCAGCTTATTGGGCTGACAAGGTGAAGTGGTAGATGGCATACTCTCAAAAAGTAGTAGATAGGTTTGAAAGTGTTTTAAACAATCCAGAAGCACATGCTGTTGGAAGGTTTGACCCTAAAGACCCTAACGTTGCTACAGGCATGACAGGAGCACCTGCATGTGGAGATGTTATGAAGCTACAAATTAAAATAAACAAAGACGTTATAGAAGATGTTAAGTTTAAAACCTATGGTTGTGGAAGTGCTATTGCATCCTCAACTCTATTCGTGGATATGTTAAAAGGTAAAACTATAGAAGAAGCAAAGCTTATCAAAGATAAAGATATTGCAGAAGCTTTAGAGTTACCACCAATCAAACTACATTGTAGTGTGTTAGCAGAAGATAGTATTAAACAAGCTATTAAAGATTGGGAACAGAAACTCGCAAGACGACAACATAATTATTATACAGATGAGTAAACAAATAGGCACAGACGAAAAACCTTTTACTTTTAGAAAAAGTATTTATGGTAAAAGTGATGGTGGTAAAGGAGCAAATCCTAGACCCGGAGTGTATACTCAACAATATAGAGATAATTTCGATAAGATTTTTGGTAAAAAATCGGGAGATAAAAATGAGAAAACAAAAGATTAACTTAGTGGCTGATTGGTTTCTAAGTGTGCGTAGGAGGCTTTCTGAGAAACTTAAAGTGTGTAAAGCGTGGTGTTCTCAGAAGGTCCAGCATTTTCACAAATTTATGAAAGAAACTAGATTTAATAAAATTGTAAGGAAGTTTATTAAAAATGAAACAAAGATTCAAAAAAAGACTACAAAATCAACAAAGACAAAAAAGAAGAATACAACATCAAAAAAGTAGATGCCTATTAAATTTAAACCTTCAGTTAAAAAACACGACAGAAAAACTGGGGTAAATACAGTAGAACATTACTATATTAAAAATACAAGTAAAGACGATTTATTAAAGGAATTAGAGTCTCAACATTTAAAACCTAAGTTAAAACAAAAAATTCAAAATGAACTTAGACGTAGAGAACAGTATGACAAATGAATATATTAGACGTACCTCATCAACAATTCCGTTTGGTTACGAGTTAGTAGATGAATCAAGTACGTATTTAAAACCTGTAGAAGAAGAACTAGATGCACTACAAGTAGCTGAGAATATGGTAGTAAACGAAGAAGTATCATTACAAGCTGCATGTGATTGGTTAGAATATAAAACAGGTAGAAGAATTTCTAGTCCCGGATTAAAAAAACACGTAGATAAAAAATATGGATTACGAAGCGAAAGACTGGGAAGTTAATCCTCATCTTTACGTACAAGATAGCGAAGGCAATTTTGTAAAGAATAAAGATGGTACACCACGTAAGAAAGGTGGTAGACCTAAAAAGGATGCAGAAGCTGTAGCCCGTAAAACGATTACTCGTAAACAAAGAAACATTCAGAAACTTGAAGAAAAGCTACAGAATGCTAAGAAATCTTTTAAAAAACAAAAAGATACTCTTCAAAAATTAGATAATACAAAAGAAGGAGTAGTTAGTCCTGAAGACTTAGACACTCTTCCTCAAGCTGTTAAAGAACAGTTAGACAATCATAACGTATTATTTCACGCTAACGAAGGTCCACAAACAGACTTCCTTGCTGCTGGTGAGAAAGATGTATTATATGGTGGAGCTGCAGGTGGTGGTAAATCATATGCTATGTTAGTAGACCCCTTACGTTATGCACACAAGAAAGCTCATCGTGCTTTAATACTTAGAAGGTCTATGCCAGAACTTCGTGAGATGATTGATAAGTCTCGTGAGTTGTATCCACAAGCTTTTCCCGGTGCTAAGTTTAGAGAAGTAGAAAAACTTTGGAACTTTCCATCCGGTGCAAAGGTAGAGTTTGGATTCCTTGAAAGAGATGCTGATGTTTATAGATACCAAGGACAAGCATATAGTTGGATAGGCTTTGATGAGATAACACATTTACCTACAGAGTTTAGTTGGAACTATCTTGCTTCACGTTTAAGAACAACAGACCCTGAAATACAAACATACTTACGATGTACTGCTAACCCCGGTGGTGTTGGTTCACAATGGGTAAAGAAAAGATATATAGAACCTGCAGAACATTACACAAGCTTCGAAGGTAAAGACGGTCTTAGTAGAAAGTTTATACCAGCTAAATTAGCAGACAACCCTTACTTATCTGAAGACGGTGTGTATGAGCAAATGCTTAAATCATTACCACCTATACAGCGTAGACAACTGCTTGAAGGTAACTGGGATGTAGCTGAAGGAGCTGCATTTGTAGAATTTGACCCTGATGCACATGTCATTACACCGTTTGAACTACCAATTAACTGGGAAAGGATAAAAGCAGTTGACTATGGATATGCTGCAGAAAGCTGTTGTTTATGGGGAATATTGGACATAAATGACGGAACTTTAATAATTTATAGAGAATTATACAGAAAAGGCTTGACAGGAGAGGAATTAGGTAGTATAATAACAGATATGGAAATGGAAGACCCATTTTCTGTGAATGGTGTATTGGATACTGCAGCATGGGCAAGAACAGGTACGACTGGTCCAACTGTAGGAGAAGCTTTGATAAAAGCTGGTCATAAATTAAGACGAGCTGATAAGAATAGAATACAAGGTAAAATTCAAATACATGAGTATTTAAAAATTAAAGAGAATGGTAGACCTAAGTTACAGATATTTAATACATGTCCGAACTTAATAAGAGAGTTACAATCTATCCCTCTTTCTAAAACGAATCCTGAAGATGTGGATACACATGCTTCGGACCACGCATACGATGCGTTACGTTATATGATAATGAGTAGACCAAGAATGGAAAGCCCATTAGAAAGAATCAGAGGATTGAAGAGAGAATTGTATAGACCTTCTGATTCTACATTTGGATATTAAAGTATGGTAGAAAAAGATAATACATTTCTGAATGCTGATTCTATTTATGAAGAAGTAGAAGGCGAGTCTGGAATTAAACTAAGTTTAGAAGAAGACCAGCAAAGAAATCTAATTGGTATTATTAAAGGTCGGTATGCTCAAGCTGAAGATGCTAGGCAGACTGATGAAAGACGATGGTTACAAGCTTATGAAAATTATAGAGGCTTGTATAGTAAATCTATAAAGTTTAGAGAATCAGAAAAGTCTCGTATCTTTGTAAAGATTACTAAAACAAAAGTACTAGCAGCATTTGGTCAATTAGTAGATGTTATATTCGGAACTGGTAAATTTCCTATTGGTGTTCAAGAAACCAAAATACCAGAAGGCGAAACAGATTTTGCTCATTTAGATATTAATAATCCTACTCCAAGTTTAGAAACATCTCAACCTGAAGAAGTAGATGGAAACTCTGTAGATTATCAAAGTCCTTACGATGTTGGTTATGAAGGAGATGGTAAAACTTTAAAACCCGGAGCTTCGTTTTACAATGGAATTTTTGAAGATAGCTTAGAAGATAAAGCTGAAGAAGCTGGAATCTTAACCGATGGCGTTAGTCCTAATCCACAAGCTATTGAAGTTTCTCCTGCACAAAGAGCTGCAAGGAGAATGGAAAAATTAATACATGACCAAATTGAAGAATCAAACGGTTCTTCTGAAATCAGAAATGCTCTTTTAGAATCTTCTTTACTAGGTACAGGGATTGTAAAAGGACCATTTAACTTTAATAAAAAACTTCATAAATGGGACACAGAAGAAGACGGAAGTAGAAACTATAACCCGTTAGAAGTTAGAGTACCAAGAATTGAGTTTGTTAGTTGTTGGGATTTTTACCCTGACCCTAATGCAACTAATATGGATGAATGTGAATATGTCATTCATAGACATAAAATGAACAGAAGTCAATTAAGGCAGCTACGTAACATGCCTTACTTTGATGAAGATGCAATACGTAATGCTATCCAGATGGGTGCAAACTACGTAGAAAAAGATTTTGAAAGTCAATTAAAAGATGATACTAGAGCTGATGAAGAATACAGTTCTAACTTTGAAGTTCTTGAATACTGGGGAATCATGGATGCAGAATATGCACGTGAAGTTGGTATAGAACTTGGAGATGAAATTGACGACTTAGATGAAGTACAAGTAAATGTATGGACATGTGGACACTATTTATTAAGAGCAGTTGTTAATCCATTTACACCTTACAGAATACCTTATCATTCTTTCCCTTATGAAAGAAATCCATATAACTTTTTTGGTATTGGTATAGCAGAAAATATGGATGACAGTCAACAGATTATGAATGGTCATGCAAGAATGGCTATTGATAATTTAGCAATGGCTGGGTCTTTAGTATTTGATGTAGATGAGTCTGCTTTAGTTGGTGGACAATCAATGGAAATATATCCCGGAAAAATATTTCGTAGACAAGCTGGAATGCCGGGACAAGCAATACATGGATTAAAGTTTCCTAATACAGCACAAGAAAATTTAATGATGTTCGACAAGTTTAGACAACTTGCAGATGAGCAAACAGGAATACCTAGTTACTCACACGGACAGACAGGTGTTCAAAGTATGACAAGGACTGCCTCTGGTATGTCAATGTTACTTGGAGCAGCTAGTTTAAATATTAAAACAGTCGTTAAGAACCTTGATGACTTTTTATTAAAACCATTAGGAGAAGCTTATTTCCAATGGAACATGCAATTCTTAGAAGATGATTTGGATGTGAAAGGTGATTTAGAAGTTAGAGCTACTGGAACAAATAGTTTGATGCAGAAAGAAGTAAGAAGTCAAAGACTGACTACATTTTTACAAACTGCACAAAGTCCTGCTATTGCTCCATTTGTTAAAATTTCTAAATTAGTTAGTGAACTTGCTTATAGCTTAGACTTAGACCCTGATGAAATACTCAATGACCCTGAAGAAGCAGCTATCATGGCACAAATAATAGGAATGCAAAATGCTGGACAAACAAATGGCGAAGAACCTCAACCCTCTGGTCAACAGTCCCCAATGGGAAGCCTTCAAGGAACACCTGAACAACCTCAAGACCTTGGAGTTACAGGGACTGGTGGTGGCAACATCGGAACAGGAAATGTACCGGTTGCAGGGGAAAGTGAGTTTTCTGGTTCGGTTGGAGCAACTGGACTTACAGGTTAAAGAAGCATTATTAAGGAAAGAAGAGGACATATAATGAAGACAAAAAATAAAAATTTATTAGATGATGATTCAATAAAATATCAAGGTAGTCGAGTAAAATACGAAGAAGGAGAATATGTTAATGTTACTGCTGAAAAAAGATACGATTCTTTTATTAATCAAGACATCAAATATTTAAAAGAGTTAGGTGATGATTACTATAACTCTGGAACAGGTATGTTTAAAAGAGTTAAACAAGCCATGGGAGATTTTGGACAAGGCGAAAGACTTTTAAAAGATTTAAAACAAGTCAGAAGGGAAATGGGAGATGACCGTTCAGATACTGATTTGTTAAATATGATAAATGCACAATTTAAAGATAGTGGACTAAACTACACAGTTTCTGATTCTTTTGTAAATAAAGAAAAGAAATATAATGGTGGTAAATTAAATTACGATGCAGGTGGACCAGTAGGAGATTTAGATAAAGATGGTACACTTAATGAATATGAACAAGCTAGACAAGATGCTATAGATTCCAACACACGTGTAAAAAAAGAAATGGGTGGAATGATGATGGAAGAGCAACTTCCAGATACTCAAATGGAAAATGATTACATGGGATTTATAATTAACGAGGCATTAACAGACGAAGAAGAAAATATGTTAATGTCTAAATTAGAACAAGATATGGAGCTATCAATGCTATTTGATAAAGTAGTAGATGTAGCCCAAGAATTTGCTGGGTCTGGTCCTGTTGAAGGTCCGGGTTCAGGAGTATCCGATTCGATACCTGCTAGGTTATCGGATGGGGAATTTGTCTTTACTGCAAAAGCTGTAGAAGAAATCGGAAGTGACAACTTAATGTCAATGATGAAAGAAGCTGAAGCTCAAGCAGAAGAAAGACAACAAGTAGCTATGGGTGGAATGCTCGATAGTGGAGAAGAAGAAGTTGATGCGAATACTCAACGTCAAACAGTAATACTTGACAGGGACTTTGTTCCTGAAGAGGAAGACTTAGTAGGCGATGAGATTAAAAAACGTATGATGGACCCATCTACACAATCAAGATATGTCCGTAGCTAGATAGGGATAGAGCTACCCTATTAGCGTAGGCACTCTATCAAACAAAAACCGAAAGGCGACCTTTACAAGACAAGCCCTGCTAGTGCACATTGCAGCTACCTTGTTAAACGAAGCCCTGATTAGGAGAAAAGAAAATGACTAATGAAGTCCAAAAAGAGGAAACGCCAAATCCTTATAACCAAAGAAAAGATTGGCACGTGAAAGAAGATAAACCTTTTGTATCATCAAATAGTATGTTTTTTGAAGAGCCTCAGAATAAACTTTTTAACAGCGATGACGTAATGGAAGTCGGTGAAGAAGGAAGTGTAAATACAGAGGAATTGGAATCTACAAAGGATACTCCTTATAAGAGACCAAACTATAAAAAACGCTATGATGATTTAAAAAAACATTATGATTCTAAATTGAATGAGTTTAAATCTAGGGAACAAGAGCTTATAGAAGAAGCTACTAAAAATAGAACTGAATATACAGCTCCCAAATCTGAAGAAGAACTCGAACAATTTAAAGAACAATATCCTGATGTTTATGAGGTTGTAGAAACTGTTGCACATATGCAATCGGAGTCTAAAGCAAAAGTTCTAGAAGAACGCCTTAGTAAACTCCAAGAACGTGAACAAGAGTTAATACAAGCTGATGCAGAAAAAAGGTTAGTGGATAAACATCCTGATTTTGAAGATATTAGAAACAGCGATGATTTCCATGATTGGGCAAAAGAGCAACCAAAGTCTATTCAAGATTGGATATACTCAAACTCTGACGATGCCGACTTAGCTTCTCGTGCTTTAGATTTATTCAAACGTGATATTGGTATGGATGTTCCTACAAAGACAAAGTCATCTTCTAAAAAACCGACTAGAAAATCTGCTGCAGATATGGTCTCTACTAAAACACAAAGTATAGAACCAAACCAACAGAAAATCTGGTCTTTAAAGGAGATAGAAGCAATGTCTGTACAAGAATTTGATAAATACGAAACGGAAATATCAGATGCTATGCAGAACGGGCTTATATCAGATTAAACTATATTAACTTAAAGGAGAAAGTATCATGGCTCAATTTTTTGAACCCTCAACAGATACCAATGCTAACTTTGCAAACTCCGTAAGTGGACAAACTAATAGTTTCTTTTTACCTTCGGTTTACTCTAAAAAGGTTTTAAACTTCTTTAGAAAAGCCTCGGTAATTGAAGCTATTACAAACACCGACTATGCCGGTGAAATATCCTCTTTCGGAGACTCTGTAAAGATTATCAAAGAACCCGTTATTTCTGTGTCAGATTACACAAGAAATAGCGACACAACTGAAACTAGACTAACAGACCAAGAAATTTCTTTGGTTGTTGATAGTGCTAAAGCTTTCAAATTCATCGTAGATGATATTGAAACTAATATGTCACATGTCAACTTCA
>Ga0209535_1000622_pt1 | contig 24905 bp, 26 predicted proteins | sample LinPmetageLP28_FD_184041 | JGI IMG/M metagenome (GOLD analysis project Ga0209535, IMG submission 184041) | Marine viral communities from the Pacific Ocean - LP-28 (SPAdes) (version 2) | ecosystem: Environmental > Aquatic > Marine > Oceanic | place: Pacific Ocean | collected 2009-08-22
TACAAGATATACAAAACAGATTGGGTAGATGAAGATGATTTTTTAGTAGAGTTTGAGGATATTATTAAGATTGTTGATGAGGAGAAAAGCTGATGATTAAAATGCCGAATGATATTGATTTTACCTATCAAGAAAAAAGGTCTAATAAAGAGATTCGGATAGATAACTTATATCAAAGCTATTTAAGTGATTGTCTAGCCTACAAAGAGGTTTCTGTATCTAAAAATGTATGGCTACAGGCCAACAAAGATTTTTTATCTCAAAAATTAAAAGAGGAGGAAGCATGAGTCAACCAAATCAAAAAGACTTAGGTCAAATTGCAGAAGCATTAAACGAGCATTATGGAAGAACTATGAATGGCGATTTTGAGCCACATCATTTATACAATGTGGTTATCTTAAATAAATATGTTCCAGATTGTCCCGCTTGGGTAGGCGATATAGCACTTGTTGTTCATGGTCAATCTTGTTGCAAAGATATTCTTTACAGAATAGAAGATAAATGGACATGGGTTGAAAGCATGAACGAAGGCGATTACAACCACAAAAAAGAATTAATATAGGAGGAAGCATGAGTTTATCAATAGGAATAGGAAATAAAGTAAAAGTTATTGACCAAGAAATAACAGGGACTATTGTTGATATTTACAATAATCTTATCATCATTAGTGATGATAATGCTGAAACTGATGACGACAGATTAGAGTTTCATATTGATGATTTAATAACAACAGAGGAGCAAGACTGATGGAAATAAAATTAACAGCAAAAGACACACATACACTCATTAAGATAATTGATACAGAAGATTATCCAAATACAGATATTAATACTTTAATACAAGTTGAAGATTACGAACTACGCAAAGCATACGGAAAGAAATATAACGAAAGTTGTGGAACAGTAATTGTAGAGGAGCAAGCATGAGTAATTATGTAGATAAATATATTGATGAAGAAGGTAATGTTGATAACAAACTCACCCTTAATCAAAAAGGTTTTGAGGGTTTAACAGATGATATTGAATTACTTGTTGAAAAATATACAGGTATTGAGGATTCAGCTTTTATGAAATGTGCTGATATTCGTGAAGATATTATGTTTTTAATAGAAGCTATACTAGAGGAGCAAAGCTAATGAAAATTAAGTTAGACGACTATCAAATGAAGATAACAATAGTTATCTATGACAACGATAAGTTTATTCATCAACACGACCACACAGTTTTACAAGATGATGCAATCCAACTTATATTTAGAGATATAGACAAGGAGTACGGAGTTGATCGAAGTGCTGATTGATAATTTAGTAATGTTGGCTATAGTGCTTTGCATTGTCTTTTTAACTCCAAAATACTAATATGTTTGGACACTACAGCGACATATTAGGCACAAGCGTAGAATGGACATGGACAACAAGAGAGGCCATGACATTTAAAACCCATAAACCAAAAATTCAAGAGCTTAAAATACTATCTAAACTTGATAGAGATACCAAGAAAAAAGTTAGAGATGAAATCTACAAGCAGATAATGAATCGTGAACACCCAAATAAAAGCAACAAGCTTATCGTTCGATCTTATTAACAGGGTCTTGGGTAATAATAGTAGCTTCATCTACTCCTTCATCTAATAAAGGTTTGTAATCACCCACAAGCGTTTTAATTTTAGTTTTTAAATCTTCAATAGACAGGCTTTCTAAAGATCCCGTTCTAATTTCTTTACGCTCAACATACAAGCCAGCCGCACGCCCTCTTTGTACTTCGGCAGCAACAGCAGATGTATAATTACCTTTATCCATAGCAGCATCTCTAATCTCAGCTAGTTTTCTGATGTGCCTACCATAAGTAACTTGGTATTTACTTGCTAATTGATTTTGTAAATGCTCAATAAACTTAACAACTTTAGGATACATTCTTGGATTGGTTAGCTCAGAGGCCCTAACAGAAGCGGAAGATTTAGAATAACCCGCAGAAACTGCACACTCTTCTTTAGTCTTACTGCCGTCGTTGTAAACAAATTCTTCAGCAAAACGTTTGGCTTTTTCTGTAATATCAAAAGTGTTGCTTACTATATCTTGGTCTTTTATTTTTCCCATTGAGGGTAATTTAAACATAGAAAGAGCTTAGACGACAAGGGGGAGAGTAATGTCGTCTAAGCATGAGAGAAGTGAGTACCTAATAATAACACTAATTTTCACATAATGTACATAATGTGGACATAATGTGGTAGAAATTAGGTCGAAACCCTTATAGGACCTAGTCTACAGGATTACCTAATGCCATAATGTCATTTTATTGCTAAATTTTGATAGTCAGTTCTTGAAAAAGTCAGAGAAATAGAAATTCACATTAGGTGTATTTATAAATTAGGTCTATATGGGAAAGGCTTTTTAGGTCGTTTTTACCTAATTTACACATAATTTCTAGGTTTTGTTCACATTAGGTCCTTGGTCCCTCGTCCTTCGTCCCTAGTCCTTATAACAACTAACTTTCAACCTTTTTACTTAATTATTTCTATATCCGCGTGTGTTTCAATGACCACTCGCGCGCCACAACCAAGGATCGGTTTACCGTCTTCACCATACCGCACTATCGAATCACCTTTAATCTTTACCGCATGACAATAAGTGTTGGTCTTGCCTTCTTTTATAGTGATAACTGGCTCATTGGTAGCGTGTTTTAAGTTAGCTTTGATCTTATGTTGATTAACATGAATGTATTTTTTAGCCATATCTAACGCCGTCTTCTCCTTACCCGTAATTGTACAGGTTTTTAACTCTACCTAGTTTGACTTATTACTTAGCTTCTAAGTGTCGTATTTCGTAGCCTTCAAAAACATTACGTATATTAATTAATTTACGTTCTGTTTCTGGCAAGCCATTCCAATAAGCCGATACAGTTTCCTGTTCGTAACGACCACAGCCTTTGCATCTTTTGTCGCCCCATTGTTGGACCGAACATCTACCGACGCATGGACTATCTGCCAAACTAGACACTTTACCGTCAAGTCTTAGTGTCATAATATGGAAATTATTGCAAGTTTTATCTGCCTTGTCCACGATATTTTTTAAAAGATCGCTTCTTGTCCTTGTTCATGTGCGAAAAAGATACGTTACGACTCGAACTTTGCGACGTGCATTTGGCCTTGTGCTTGTTCGGATCGATCGCTTGTACTACTCTGAGTTTAGCCATTACAAATTCCTCTTAATCTTTTCAATGAGTTCTTGGGTAATAATTTTTGATTGAGTGTCTAGCTCCAAACGATGTTTGGCCCGCATCATTTCATTTAATTCTAGTTCTGGATTGTCCAAACAAAACTGCACTACATCAAAGTCACGCATCTTAATTAAGATACTACGCAGTTGTCTGATTGTCTCTGGTTGTTTCATACATTTATTATAACTTTATTTATAGCTTCGACCATAGTCACCGTAATTAACTTTGTATAACGCGGGGGGAGCCTTGACCAAACCACCTTTTTCAATGCCTAACCACCCTTCAAACTCACCCCTATCAATCAGCTCACGCAACGGTTGTAGGTCTATAATAAAGAAACCACCAGTGCCGTCCCTCTCACCAGAAACTTCTTGAACAGGTAAATCATACTGCGCAGCAATATCACGCAACTCCTGTGCCGCCAAATCATAGATACCACCCGCCGCAGTCTGCGAAGAAGTTTTAGTGGCTAGAAAACCTTTGTTGTTAGGCACGGCCACAGTAGTACCGCCCTTTTTCAATTGATTAATAATCGTACTCAAAACCCCTTTACGTACATAAGAGTCAGCAAACGGCTGATTGATTTCAGGAATCATGCCGTACTCATCTGCATACTGTTTGTAGCCCTTCGGTTCTTCAGCCGAAAAATACTCATTTAATTTTTTCTCGATGTTATCTATTTTAGGAAATAACTCTGCGACTTCTGGACGTTGTATTAATTCTTGAGCCGTTTCTTTATAAGCGTCGACAATTTTCTTTTTGGTCTGTAGTTTATTGTGCATACGCGTCGCCAACTGATCTTTTATTTGCTCTACACCAAGTTGACGTTGTAATTCACGCGGCACAACTAAATCAAAAGTTGTACTAAAACTATTTAGATCATTGAAGTTTCTGTTACGATCTTTATTAGCCTCTACAGCTTCTTCTAAAGTTCTAATGCTACTAAGATCCACGTTACGTCCCATTTGCGTAGCCAACTCTTTAATTCTTGCGCCGGCCGAACCTTTTTTATTGCTACTAACTTCTGCAACAACAAAATCTAAATAATCACTAAAGTTTTCTTTTTCAATGTCGTGCAACATTTTTTTTTCTAGTGTTGTTTTTTCAGCAGCTCTTGGAATAATTTGCCCACCTAGATAGCTGGGCTTCGTTGGTTGTTCGTCAAAGCGCTGTTGTAAAACATCCACTACTGCGGTCACAGTTTTTGCGGGCGCATAATCATTTGGCTGTTGATAAACGTCGCTAATTACATCGAATTCTGCAGAAAGATCTTCTAAAAGATAATTCGACTCTAAATAATCATCAAACCTTGTACCATCTTCAGAAGCTAAAGGATCAAAAGAACTTTCTTGTTTTTTTCTTAGTTTATCTATTTTATCGTCAAGGACGTTGTAGCGCTGCAAAATAGAACCATCATAGAAACGTTTTGGTAGTTCAGTATCGTATGCCAAAATACTAAAGTTGACGGTAGGACTGTATTTAATATTAGTTTTTGTTCCTGATCTGCTTATCTCGTTTAGCATACTATCTAATCTATTAAATTCTACAGAATCCGAACCAAGATCATCTGCTACATCTTCATTTGGATTTATTATACTCGCGGAATTTTTTAGAATATATTTTTTATTTATGTCTAGCACAGCGTCTACTTTTTCTTTGTGTTTTTCAAAACGCGGTGTGTTCTTATCAATAAAACGTTTAGTAAATCTAGGTTTTTTTGGATTTCTCATTTCTTGATGATAGTCACTTTGTATTTCAGCGATAACTGCATCAACTCTTATAGGCTTGTTGTTATCATTATACAAAGTTCCAGACATACCCCTTACCCAAAATAAAGGTTGACCATAATCACCTCTAAAATGACTCTTGTCATTAGCGTAACGAGAACGAGTAATAATCGCTTCTATTCGTTCATCTGCAAATAAAGTATTGACACCGTTTTCTTCTAGTTCCTTTTGCAGCAGCTCTATTTTTTCTTCTATGTTAGGGTTTAATCTAGGTATGTAAGTGTGTTCTAACTGAAAGTAATTTTTTTGTCCCGCAAGATTTAAACCTATATCTTCATACCTTATAGGGTTTTCCTGTACCACAGTCCCCGCCATGTGACCTTCCATGTGTCGGTCTATATCTTCTTTGCTAATTTCTTCTTCACCCTTTAATTTTAAGAAAGTGTCCAACTCTGAATCCTCTATTTCTTGTTGAGCTAATTTGTCTTTTTTAGAATCACCCGTAATAAGTTCGTTGTAATAATTAATTGCTTTATCTCTTACCGGCATATTCTGTATGGCTTCACGCACAACACTAACACTAGCAAAATTAGGATCAATTTGTAAATCCGCTAATAAATCACCGCCACCTAAAACTTCTATGTTGTCTTGCAAACGCAGAGCCTCTGGAGTTTTTAATAAAACCGGCGTAATGCCCGGCGTGTAATTTAATTTTCTATAATCTGGTTTAAGAAATCTTTCATCAGCCCGAACAAACTTCAACTCGCCTTCTAATCTTGTTTGTTTATTTTTAGCAACTTGACGTAAACTGTTTTCTATCTGGGTTGTAAAAAAATTTTCTACATATTGGTCTTCAATTGGAATGTCTTGTGGTCGCAGCATCGTAGCGTTAGCTACCCTAACAGCTTCGGCATTGGTTACGTCCTCTAACAGTTGTTGATTGGCTTCTCGATTTCTTTCCGAACGCAAAGCTAGCTCTTCTCGCTTTCTATCATTACGCAAAAAACTCTCTAATTCAGCTGAGTGCGTCTGTACATACATTCTAAATTGTCCTCTTGCCTCGGCTATCTCTTCCGCGGTTAAAGAATCAACTTCTTCTAAATTAACATCATCTAATAAGTCTTCTATAAAAGGTGTATTAACAACTTTTTCATCAAATAACTCTGACCCTTTGTCTAGGTAAGAATCCTGTAGTCTCAGTCGAGTAAGTTCAGCAAGATTCTCTATCCCAGTTAGTTCCGTTACTTCAGCTTCTAAAGCTCTATTAAATTCTTCTACAGGATAAGCAGAAAAACTTTGGTTCTCCGCTTGCTCTAAAAATGCTTCTTCCAAAGACGGTATACTACGACCTGCGATAAATTCTTCCGGAGCGTTTGCAAAAATATCACTAATACTCATGGAGCTGTAATCAACCTCTAGCTCCATTTCCTGACTTTTTACCCCTAGTTCTTTCTCACGTTGCCTTAATTCCGCTATTCTTTGCGACCCCTGAGTTTTTTGCTCAGAAGTTAGTTCTGAATTTTTAGCTTTTTCTGCTATTTGTATTCTTTCTACTCGTATTGCAATAAGCTCATTTATTTGTGCTAAGGATAAATTTTCAACCAATCCACCCCTTTTTACCCTGAGGAGATTCAAAACCTCTTGTGTAGCTTCTTTTTGTATTTTTAATTCGTTACTTCTTTTTTCATCTGCTAAAACTTTTGCTCTTTTTGTTTCAGGGTCCGCAATAGTTTCATACCCTTCAAAAGTTTCTTCAGAATTTAAAGAAGCAAATTCTTGCTCCAATTCCGCAAGTGTAGTTTCTACGTTTTGCTGTATTTCTTCTACTATTGGTTCCTCTACAATTGGTTCCTCTACGATTGGTTCTTCTACTATTGGTTGTTGTTCTTCTACTACTGGGGCAGCAGGTAACAATGGTGTTTCGTCCGTCGTCAAAGGTTCATTTTCTATTTCTTGTCTTGTGCTTGCATAAATACTGCTCGGTGCTTGTGCGACACCCCCTGTCGTACCACCAATCAAACCTTCTCCAAAAGCTGCTTTTGGATCTAATTGTAGACCTGTATCCGTTAGCGCACTGCTACCAATCTGTTCAACAAAGCCTTGTGAGGTTTCAGTAACACCTTCTCGAAGTGTTGAACCAAGCACTGTACTATTTAATTTACCAATGCCATAAACTCCAAAAGCATTTAACAAACCGCTACCCAACGCAGTGCCACCAGCACCTGACCAATCTTCCCAGTTTGGTTCGTCTCGACCATTGGCTTTGGCTCGAGCTATAGCAACCGGTCCGGCTATTTGTGCGGCTTCAAATAAAGTGGGTGCTAACACCGCACCCGCAACAGCTCCAACTGGGCCACCTACCGCAGCACCTGCGGCACCACCAGCGATACGAGAAGCAATTGAGCCAGCCAATTGCCCAGCTTGTTCGATGACAGCTCTGGGTAAAAATCCTACGTCATAGCCCAAACCATTTCTATTTAAGAAACTTTCGGTAGCAGACTCATAATTTTCGGGAGCTTCAAATAAATCTTTAAGATACTGGCCAGAGTCTTTAAACCCCATAGCTTGAAGAGTAGTACCTATATTTTCAAACGGCTGATCGGCCGCATAAGCAAATGCACTTGCTATCGAGGTATCTTTTTCTTGTTCTTCAACAGCCATAATAATTTTTTTAATGTTTAATTATATCTTCGTCAATAAAGATATCTTCATTTTGCATCAACATATAACAAAGCATAGTAACGACAACATCTCGATCTAATTTTTTGTTACCTACTAAAGTAGCTATTTGAATCATAAATGCGGTAGTTAAGTCCCACGCTAAATTTTTGTCTTCAAACGCTTCTTCTAACAAAGGGTCTAGTTTTTCTAAAACTTCAGCAATATTATCGTTAATTGCAAAACGTTCGTGCAAATCTGTTAGTAACTTCATAATTTAATTATACATTTAATCAAACCATTGGCGAACTTCTCCAAGTACTTCGTTGCTTATTTTTACTTTATTTAGTAAAGTTTTTAAAATCTTCTCGTCAACTGTATCTTTTGCTACTAAATCAATGTAAGTACAACTATTGTTCTGACCAATACGGTGAATACGGTCCTCTGATTGTATACGTAACTCTAAATCGTAACTGTTTGAGTAATAGATTATAACGTTTGCTTCTGTTAACGTGATTCCTCTACCACCTGTCTGTGGATTTGAGATAAAATACTTCAGCTCGCTATCCGGGTCTTGGAAGCGAGTAATTATATTTTGACGTTCATTTTGAGGAGTTTCGCCGTAGTATGTGGCCACCGAATTTTTTCCATATTTTTCTTGCAGCATTTCTGCTAACCTCTCTATGTCTGTACGGAACACAGCAAATATCACAACCTTACCATCCGTCTCATCTAGTATATCCGATACCGCCTGTAAGCGATTATTTTCTAAATAGATAGTCTCGCCTTCTTCATTCTTAAGACTCCCAGCTACTACTTGTTGCAAACGCATTAGCTGAGTTAGTACATTCATAGTCGAGAAGGTTTCGTTTTCCAAAACCATAATAGCTTCTCGCTTCATTTGCTCGTATGCCACCTTCTGTTGTTTACTAAGTTCAACATAACGTTTGGTATAAACTTTTTCTGGAAGATCCAAACATTCATCTTTGGTATAACGTATTGAAAAATTCTTAAGAACTTCTTGCAGTTCTTCTAAGCGTTGAAAGCCAACAATCTGATCAAAGCCCCTTGCTCCCATTTGTTGACGTTTCATGATTGCGTAACGCGCTCTAAATGCGTAATAACTACTGTACCCCAATAGTTTTGGGTGCAGAAAATAACACTGTGAATACAAATCCAACGGTGCTTTTGTTATTGGAAAGCCGGTTAAGATTCTTCGATAGTTAGCTAAAGGTGCAAGTTTAGTTAGATTCTTAGTGCGCTTGGCTTTTGGATTTTTTATAGTTGTCGATTCATCAATAGCCAATAAACAATCATGAGTCGTTAAAAATTCTTCTGCAAAGATACAACCTTTGTTAGTAGCAAACGCTTCAACATTAATTAAAAAGATATTTAGTACCCCAGTGCTGTCTTGCTCAACCATATCCTTGAAGTCCTTGGTCCATCGTTGTGTGTGATTGGGCTGCCATACTAAAACGTTGCGTTCAATGTCATCTGGCAAGTGACGATCCAATTCATTGATGTTCCAATTATCCAACACACCTTTCGGTGCGACTATTACTACCCCGGATAATTTTTCTTCTTTGTATAGTAAGGCAATGTTGTCAATCAATATTTTTGATTTGCCCAAACCCATCTCTAAAAATAAAGCATAGTTATCTTTCTCATAACTTCGTTCCAAAGTTTTGTATTGATGATCGTAAGGTTTTGTTTTAAACTCGTATTTTTCTAGCTTCATAAGATTCGTCCTTTATTTTTCGTTATTTATTAAAATATGTCTTGCCATTGACATGACAAATAGTATAAGATGAATTTAGAAATGAGTAAAGAAGTTTTAGAGATCAAAATATACCAAACTGACATCGGTTACACAATGAGTATCGATGAAGAAGTTCCTTTATTACCAAGCGGCTATGACATTTCATTTACATCTTTAAATGAAATTCTTTGTTTTTTATTTTATGAATTTAGTAAAGATAATATTTTTACCATTGTTGCTTGTGAAGGTGACGATAGTATGGAACAAATCATTGAATTTGAAATGGATGCTAAATTAAATGCAAAAATTAACAATCAAGAATTTACCAATAATGTATTGGTATTCAAACCGAAGGAAGATAAATGAATATGAAAGAACATCTAGAAATGGTCAAACGTATACAGGCAGATTTAGAACTACAACAAAAAACTAAAGTAATAAAAAAGAAAAAGAAACAAGAAAAAAAGGAGAAATAAAATGGCGATAGAAATATTATTTGAAAAAGAAACCGAAAGAAAAGTACAGTCTTTAAATCAAGATGAGCTAAAAAGTTTAGCTGAACTGTGCGACAAACTACTTCGCTTGCAAGGGACCATAGGTAATACTGAAGATCGTTTGCAAAGACTCAAAGAAGCAGAAAAAAATCTCTCCGAAGAAGTGATTCCACTGCGTTTACAAGAATTAGGTATACAAGACTTACGTCTCAATGACGGCTCGCGTATATCAGCAGAACCTTATTATGGCGCTCGTATCTCAAATGAAAAACTTGAGGCAGCACACAAATGGCTAAGAAAGAATGGTCACGGCGATCTTATTAAGAACGTCGTGAGCCTACAGTTTGGCCGTGGTGAAGATGAGCGTGCTAAAGAAGTGATAAATACCTTAATGAAGGACGGGTTAATACCTGAACAGAAACAAAGTGTTCATCCTAGTTCACTCAAGGCGTTCGTTCGCGAACAAGTTCAGTCGAACAATCAGGGGTTTGACCAAAAAGCCAGAGAGTTATTCTCTGTCTATGAGGGCAGACGAACTAAAATTGTCAAATAACAAATAAAGAGGAACGAATATATGGCAACAAAGAAAGCAACTGGGAGTTTAGTCTCCCTATTTGAAGGTGTCGAAGAGAAAGGCTTCGGCGATGTAACAACGGATGATCTGCGAACTCCGCGTATTTCCATTATACAGGCACTGTCGCCACAGCGACAAAAAGCGTCGCCTGACTATAATGCTGATGCAGAGGAAGGAGATATTTTCTTTTCAGGCAACAATACAGTCGTGTCGGGCGATGAAGGATTATTGTTTTTACCGGTATGGTATGCAAAAACATTAGTTGAATGGAAGCTCCGTGAAAAAGGTGGTGGTTTAATTAAGGTACATCCAGCGGATAGTGACTTAATGAATCGCTGTACTAGAGACTCTCAAAATAGATTGCTCACACCGTCTGGGGAAACTCAGTTGACTGTGACTGCAAATCATTATGGGTATGCTTTGATTGATGATAAGCCAGAAAAATGCGTCATAAGTATGACTGGCTCACAATTAAAACACTCTAGGTTCTTCAACACCTTAATACAAGGTACGAAGATAGAAGGAGAGAAAGGTACGTTTACACCACCTTCCTACTCACATTGGTATGCGATCAAAACTCAATCAGAGTCCAATGATCGTGGTTCTTGGTACTCTTACCAGATATCGCAAGAACGTCCGCTAGCTACGAAAGAAGAGGATTTGTTTATGGAAGCAAAAGACTTTTCTGAATTTTGTGCCGGCGGTGGTATGGAACAATTACCAAACAAAAGTAGTAATACAGAAGCCATAGAAGATACTTCTAAAGCCCTGTATTAATTTTTTACAAAGGTCTTTTTATTAAGATTTTTTCAGCCTTTGTAAAACAACCGAGTGGTGGGTAGTCTTTAATTGCTCACCACTCACCTTAACAAATTATACTTATGACGCAAACCACAGAAGAAAAATTCATGCAAATATTTTCAGGCTTAGATAGAGCATACGGAGTGTATGAAATAACTGGGCACAAGAACACCGCTAAAGGTGTCAAAAAAGACGGTAAAGGCCGTACTTTGCAAGAGCCGTTAACTTTAGACCTTTGGCAGAAACATCTTGCTGGAGAGCTGTCTATCGGCATTATTCCACTAAAGGATGATGAAACCTGTAAGTGGGGTTGCATAGATATAGACGAATATCCAATTGATGTTAAAAAAATTATTAAGTCCGTAGAAGAAATGAATTTGCCCGTGGTCCCTTGTTCAACGAAATCAGGTGGGGTACACCTATTTTTATTTACTAAAGAACCGGTACCGGCAATAAAATTTAAAAACAAATTAGAAGAAATAGCTGCAGCACTAGGACGAACTGGAGATGAAATATTTCCCAAACAATATCAATGGTCTACTCAGCTACCAAAAGAAAGACAAACAGGTAATTGGTTAAACATGCCTTACTTCTCTGGAGAAGATACTACTAGGTATGGCTTAAATAGTTCTGGTGATGCTTTGTCCCCCGAAGAATTTATAGAGTTTGTAAACAAGAAAGCGATCACTGAAAAAAAGTTAGATGAATTACTCCCAGTTAAGAAGTCGAGAAGAAGATTAATAGCTAAAGATACAGATGATATCTGGAGCGAAGCACCACCTTGTTTAGTACACATGAAACTAAACGGTGTTCCAGAGGGCTGTCGTAATACAGCATTGTTTTCTTATGGAGTCTTCTTTAGAAAGGTGCATCCAGAAAGCGAAGAATGGAAAGATAAATTATATGAAGTTAATAAACAGGTTTGTTCTAAACCTGTATCACATAGTGAAATGACAGCTTTAATATTAAGCGTAGAAAAATCAGACTATCGTTATCAGTGCAGTCAACCACCGTTAGTTGATTTTTGTCAAAGCGGTATTTGTGTGACTAAACGTTTTGGTATTGATGCGGCAGAACGCGACCCAGTGTTTGGTGGATTAAGAAAGTATTTAACAGACCCACCACTTTGGCATTTGGATATGGATGGCAGAACTATTGTTTTAGAAACAAAACAACTACACAACTTCTCCATGTTTCAGCAAAGATGTATGGAGGTACTCAACACTTGCCCACCAGATGTTAAGAAAATAGATTGGGTAGCTAGACTGAATACTTTATTACAAGATGTACAAGAAGTAGATATGCCTTCTGATATGACCAAGAGTGGTCAGTTGGAAGAAGGGATCATGGAGTTTTGTGCTAGTACAGAATCAATCTCACGTTTGGCTATTATGTCTGGCGGTGCGTATCGCTTTGAAGATGATCGGGTTAAACCACAGTGGTGGTTCAGAGGCAGAGATGTCGTTAAATATATACATGAATACAAAGGTATGAAGACTGTTAAAGAAGCAGAGATTTTTGATGAGCTAAAAAATATGGGCGCAAACAATTTAGCTAAGTGGATTGATAAGAGTGTGGGTAATAAGAATATTTGGGTGTTGGATGTAATAGAAGTAGATAACAGTCACATCACAGCAGATGATTTTAGGAAACCAATTACAGATAAGGAGTGGGAATAATGTTAAAAGCAGACGGATTTGATGAAGCAATTATTGGTTATACCTATGACATGGTAGCCCAAGAAGAAAGATTAATTTATTCAGTTGAGAAATGTATTGAGATTTTAATGCAAGATGATATGGATTATTTAGAAGCTAGAGAATATTTAGACTTCAATACTATTTGTGCTTATGTTGGTAAACAAACACCTATATTTTTAGAAGATATAGAGGGTATAGAAATATGAGCACAGCTTTGAATATTAAAAAATATTTTGGCCCTCCGGGCACAGGCAAAACAACTAAGTTGTTGGGTCTTGTTGAAGAACATTTAGAGTCTGGCGTACAACCAGATCAAATGGCATTTGTTTCTTTTTCTGTGAAAGCTGCAACTGAAGCAAAGAACAGAGCTAATGCAAGTCTTGGTTTAGGCTTTGATGAGATGCCTTACTTTTGTACCAGTCATGCCTTCTGCAAAAGAATTATGGGTATTGGTCGTGTTATGGCTGGTGAAGACGTAAAAGATTTTCTAGAAGAGTACAGTTTTAACCTCACTAAAAATTATAAATTAGATAATCGTCGAAGTATTCAGTCCTTGGTCGAAGATCCCTACTTCCAGATCATTGAAAACGCTAAGACAAATTGTCGAACTGTTGAGGAAGAAAGGTTGGCGACAATCATTTCTTTGCGCAAAAACATAAGCCCAGTAATGTTAACTTCAATAGCTGAAGCATGGGAAGAGTATCGCTTAAAGAGTGTCCCAGTTATATATTCTTTTGCGGATATGATAAATAAATTTATTAAAGAAGGTACACCACCGCCATTAAAGGTGCTGGTTGTAGATGAAGCTCAAGATTTAGCCGAACTAAACTGGCAGTTGGTAGATAAATTAACTAAGAATGTAGATATAACCTACATTGCAGGAGATGATGACCAAGCAATATACGAATGGAACGGAGCCAAACCACAACGTTTTGTAGACTATCAAGGGGACAAAATTATTCTAAACCAGTCTTTTCGCATACCAAAAAAGGTACACGAAGTTGCTGAAGTAATATCAAAACGAATAAAGGTACGCGAAGAAAAAGAATACAAGCCTAGAAAAGAAGAAGGCAGTGTCACAGAGATATCTTCTGTTAACTTATTACCTTTAGAAAAGGGTGAATGGTTAGTACTAGCCTCTTGTGACTATATGCTCTCAGATGCAGCCAAAGGCTATGGTATTAGAAAGTTCTTGATAGACAATGGTTTTGTTTTTTCTCACAATCACTATCGTTATATACCGCATAAAATGATGGCAGCTATGTCAGCTTGGGAAAAATTAAATACTGAAGGAGAGATTACAGTAGCTCAGTTGGGCGATCTGTATAACTATTTAGGCAAGACTCATGTCAAGCGTGGGTTTATTACTAAAGTTTTAAATGAAGAAAACAAAAGTCAATTAGTAAACAAAGAACAAATAATAAATATATACGGACTGAAAGAAGAATGTTTAGACGAAGAATGGAAAGAAGTCTTTAGTAAAACTATTGATATACAACGTCGAGCTTTTATTGAGAAAGCTATGGCAAACAATGAAGACCTTTTTGGTGAGCCGAGAATAGCTATTTCAACTATTCATCAAGCCAAAGGAGGAGAAGCAGAGAATGTTGCAGTCTTGTTGGATTTATCTCCAGCTCAACAGCAAGATTTTATTTTAAACCCAGACGGCTTACACAGACAATTTTACGTAGCGGTGACAAGAGCACTACAAAATTTATATTTGGTTAAAGCTAAAAGCGAAAACTATAGGTACTTAATATGAGCGCATTTAAACCAGCAACGGAATGGATTGCCCCGGATGTATTTCCAACAGAACTTTTAATTAATGCAGAAGAAATAGCCATTGATACAGAAACTAGAGACCCTAATTTAATGTCGGCTGGTCCCGGATACATCAGAGGGGATGGTGAAGTAGTAGGTATTTCAGTAGCTTGTGATGGCTTTGAAGGGTACTTTCCGTTTGCTCATGAGACTGGATTTAACTTTCCAAAAAACAAAGTCGTCAATTTCTTTAAAAAAGTTTTGGCTAGCGACAACGATAAAGTATTTCACAACGCTACTTACGATGTCGGTTGGTTAGAAAGTTTAGGTATAAAGATTAACGGTAGGATTATTGACACTATGATTGTGGCACCGTTAGTGGATGAGAACCAATTTTATTATTCCTTAAATGCTTTGGGTAGGCAGTATTTGAATGAAGGCAAGACTGAAACAGAATTGAATCAGGCTGCTGCTGAATGGGGACTAGATCCAAAAGCAGAAATGTGGCGCTTACCGTCAGCCTATGTCGGTACGTATGCTACGCAAGATGCTGTGCTTACTTTAAAACTTTGGAATTATTTTAAGGTTGAAGTAGAAAATCAAAACCTTTGGAATGTATTTAATTTAGAAATGGAAGTACTACCTTTAATTATTGAGATGAAAAGAAGAGGTGTACGTGTAGATGTTGAAAGAGCTGAACGAGTTAAGAAAGACCTTATCAGCAAAGAGAAAAAATTAATTAAACAGATTCAAAAAGAATCGAGCGTAAAAGAAGTACAGCTATGGGCAGCACGTTCACTGGCTAAAGTATTTGATAATCTCGAGTTAACTTATTTAAGAACACCTACTGGTCAACCTAGTTTTACTAAAGCTTTTTTAGAAAACCACACGCATCCAGTGGCTAGTATGATTAGAGAAGCTAGAGAACTTAATAAATCGCACAGTACTTTTATAGATTCTATTTTAAAACATGCTCACAATGGTCGAATACATGCAGAAATAAGACAACTAAAAGGTGAGTCTGGTGGCACAGTCACAGGTCGGTTGTCCATGAGCAATCCAAACTTGCAACAAGTACCTGCGCGTAATAAAAATATAGGCCCATTGATAAGATCATTGTTCTTACCGGAAGAAGGTGAGCTTTGGTGTTCAGCAGATTTTAGCCAGCAAGAACCTAGAATACTTACACACTACTCGGATTTATCTAAGTATGAAGGTGCTGAAACTATTGCCGAAGCCTATCGAGAAGGCGACGCAGACTTTCATCAAGAGGTAGCAAACCTAGTAGATATAGACAGAAAGACTGCTAAGACTATTGGTTTAGGAATAATGTATGGCATGGGTAAAGGTAAACTAGCGGATCAGCTTGGTGTTACTTTGGAAGAAGCTGCAGATATTCTAAGTAAATTTAATACGTACGCACCATTCGTGCGCCAGTTAGCAGATTCGGTTATGCGTAGTGCTAATCAAAAAGGTTACATAAAAACTTTACTAGGCAGACGCTGTCACTTTGATATGTGGGAGCCAGTTAAATATGGTACTGGTCGTCCACTTAAATACAAAGAAGCCGTGCATGAATACAACGGCGAAGTTAAAAGAGCGTTTGTCTATAAAGCGCTAAACAAATTAATACAAGGCTCGGCGGCAGATATGACCAAACGAGCCATGGTCGAGTGTTACAAAGCAGGGTATACCCCGCTTTTACAAGTTCATGATGAGTTAGTATTTTCTGTATCTTCTAAGGAAGACGTGGAGAAGATAACTAAAATTATGGAAGAGGCTGTGTCTCTGTCTATACCTAATAAGGTAGACGCAGAGGTAGGCAAAAACTGGGGTGATTCTATGGAATCACCAAACAATAACTTATAATTGGAGATCCTATGGATATCAATAAATGGAAAAGCGTAGCAATACGTAAAGAGATCGTCGAACTGGCTGCTGAAATAGGCAAAAAGACAGAACGACCTACAAGTAATGTGTTTGCTTTCGCTGTCAAGCGTTTAGCTGAAGACCTTGAAAAAGGTAAATTGACAGAAGTACCAAAAGCATGAAGCACGAAATAAAATATGAGTCGCCTTATGAGTATGGCAACTTCTCTAGTGAAGATCGTAAAGAAGGAAGATTCTACGATTGTAATGGAGTTAAGTTGCCGTCGGTAACGACCATACTTTCTGCTACTAAGAAAGATACTGACACATTAACTAAGTGGATTGAACGGGTTGGTGAGGAAGAGGCCAATCGTATTCGTAATGAAGCGGCGGCAAGAGGCACGCACGTTCACCACATTTTAGAAAAACAAATTGTTCACGGTAATCTGTGGGACTATACCCCGGATACTGGCGAAGAAAAACGTGCCTATAAAATGGCCTGTAAAATTATGGATGAAGGTTTTCCTAGAATTGGTCAGGTGTATGGTTGCGAAGTGTCTTTATACAACCCAGATAAATATGCTGGTCGTGCTGATGTGGTTGGAGTCTTTGAAGGCGAACCAGCTATTATGGATTTTAAGCAAACTAACAAACCAAAAAAGCGTGAGTGGATTGAAGATTATCTTTGTCAATTAGTCGCGTACGCTCTTGCACACAACGCCCTATATGGCACGAATATACAAAAAGGAGTCATTCTCATGTGCTCTGTCGACCTTATTTATCAAGAATTTGTAGTGCAGGGAGATGAGTTTAAACGCTGTGCGGATCTTTGGTTAGAGCGTGTTGATAGATACCACAACGAAGTTTTAAGTTTGTTTGATGGTATGAGTAGTGGGTACTGAAAATATAGGAATGGGTGTTGTAGGTGTAAGTAAATCTATTGAATACAGTACGCCATTAAAAATAGTAAATCCTCTTATAAAAGAATTTTCTCTTACAAGAGATGTTTGTGCTAGTAAAGACAACTATAAACTAAAAGAATATTGGACAATAGATGATGATGCACTAACAAAAACTTGGGAAGGTAATTGTTGGATGAATCCACCATTCAATAGAAATTTAGGTAAATGGATACAAAAAGCACACTACGAAAGACATAGTGGTACTAAAGTTTGCTTATTTCCAGTTAGGGCAAATACTAAATGGTGGGCAAAGGTCTGTGTAGATAGTGAAATAAGATTTATAAACGGCGAAGTTAATTTTAATGATGAACCAAGAGGTTTGTGGGCTGCTATGTGTATTATGATATTTGGCGAACAAGCAAAAGTGGGAACATTCTCAGTAATAGATTATAGAAATAAGGAGTAAATTATGGCAAAGAATGAAACAAATAAAGTTTTAAATGTCGTCGAGGGAAAGGAACTCAAAGTTTAAGTTTAGTCTGTTCCTTCTGTAGAAACTAAGTTGGTTATTTATTTCTACTCTAGGGTAGTATCTTGCAGGAGATACTACTGCTCCCGATTGAATCATTTTTTTAGTTGCTAAATCAAAGTTTTTTCTAGCAGACTTTGGCGGTTTGTATGGTGTAAATATTCCTCTTATTATATTACTTCTCATTCTTCTGTTCCCAATTCTATCTTTAAATTGTTTTCTTGCCTGTCTTTTATCAAGACCCAGTCTAGTAAGAGCTTCGTAATCTCTGTATAAATTTTGTTGAGCTTTAAAACTAGCTCGTTGTGAATTTTTAAAAGCATCTTTTACATCTTCAGCCGAAACTGCACCCGATTGATAAGTTATTTTAGTAAATAACCTTTTTGCTGAAGTTTCTGATTTTTTAAAGTCACTAATAATAAATGGTAAAGATTGAGTTGGGTTTACGCTAGATACTTTTAAACCCATTAAACCTAACATAGCATCATCAAACTCTTGTCTATTACCGTATTTATCAAAAGCAAATTCGCCGGCTTTCCCTCCTTGATTTAGTCGACTTAACTGTTGCATAAAACCCGGTTGCGCTTTTTCAAAAGCATACTCAAACTTGTCTTTAGCATAATTACCCCAAGTATCTTCTGGGTTAGCTATAAGAGCTCCGTTGGGTTTTCTATTATTATATAACTCCAAAAGTAATCCGGGCGCTATAGAAAAACTTAGGTAAGGATCAGTTAACTCACCTATGGCTTCTCCAATACCGCTAGCCACACTCGCTGGAATACTGCGACCTGTAGCTTGGCCTTCTCTTGCAGCTCCAATTACAGTTGGAATCATACGGTGTACCGTGTCGTAAACAAATAAATGACTACCATCCATGTAATCAAATCCACCGCCCTCTTCTGCAGTTCTTTTTCTAATTGGAATAATAAAATTATTTTTAGCAAAGTCAGGCATAATTCTTCTAGCTGCCTCTATGTCTTCATCATCAACACCTGATTCTGCTTTACCATAAGCTAGTGCCATAGCAGGTAGTCCAGCGGCCATTGTGCCAAGACCCAATAATCGACGATAACCCTGTATCATTTGTTGTGAGTTCCCGGATAAAATTTCTTTACGACCTAACCAAAGAATATTAAATCCAGTTCTAATAATTTCTGTTGGGAAAGCAACAAAATTACCAAGAGGTAATTTTCTAATAACTTTTACAAAATTACCAACGTAATCATAATTTGGAATAGTGTGTCGTACTTTGTAAGAAGCTAATGCGTTTAACATTTGTTCGTAATTTAAACCGTCTATTTTTAAATTATTAAGTTGTTTAGCAAAATCTAACATGCCCTCCATACCAATATCTGAGTTTTCATAAGCACGTTTTAGTTTTCTTTTTTCCGAAACAAAAGAAGCTATCTTAAAAAAATCATCTGCGGCTGAATATATCTCTGCTGGTTTACGACCTATTTTGGTTACGCCTTTAATGCTTTTACCAATAAAAGCATTTTTGTTAGTTAAAAATGCTAAAAACTCACTCATAGACCTATACGCTCCAGATCCTGCTTCGTTAAAGATAGCTAACATATCCTGTAGTCTTACGTTGGTATTTACAATACCTAAATCTTGTAGTTGTTTATAAAGTTTTTCTCTGTGCAAACGTTCAGAAATAGGTTTTCCGGAAGAGTCATAACCAGTTCCGGATAGCTCATAGTACACAGTTTTCATTGCTTCACTAAAATCGCCGATGTTTAAATGACCATTAGCCATGTAAAACATGCTAGCTGTAAATGCGTTACGTACTTGTGCAGTTACACTGTAAACAGTTTTAAAAGATTGTGCGATAGCTTTTGGAACAAGAAAAAATGAGTCATAAAATCTATTTATTCCACTCTTGTCTTGTTTATTTAAAGACAATGCCTCTGCTAATTCTTTAGTTGTGTATAGTCCATCTATTGGAGAATCCATTAATGGAACTTCTGTATTAAATTCTTCTGTCTTGTTAATTGCAAATACAAGACTCCCAGTCTTATTATTTTCTTCTAAAAGTTTTTGATAAAAGTTGTAGTTTTCTACGTAACTTGTAAGTCGGTTAACGGTTGTTGCAACTATTTGAGAAGGATTAGTCATCTCCCCAAACAAGCCTTTTAGTTCCGGAGGCAGCTTTTCTCTTTGTTGTAAGAACTGGTTTATTGGAGATACCTTACCTTCATCATTAGTAACTTCCCCTGCTCGAGTTTGAACTAAGCTAGAACTAACACCTTCTTGATTTAAAGATTGTTTTATTATGTCATTTACTGCTCTAATAGCTTTTTCCCTAGAAAACTTTTGATCTTTCATGTAATAATCAACTGCTACGTCAAACGCTTTTTTCTGTTCTTTACTTCTTTTACCAAAAAAACTAGCTGGGTTCCAACCAGTTGTTGGATCAAATAACTTATAGCTTCTAGTTACGTACGCTCCTAATTGAGCTTTAATAATATCTCTTTTTGTTTCCTTAATTGTTTGCTCGCCTTTTTCGTAAGTAACTTTTTCTTCTAAAATGCTAGCGGGCAATTCAGCTAAAACTCTCTCACTAAGAGAGTCTATTGCGGTACGAATTTCTGTAGCTATTTGACGCATACTTTCTGGCAAAGCTTCTAATGGTGCTACGTCCACTCGACCGCCTTCAGCTAAATCTTCTCGTAAAAGAATAATACTTTTATTCAACGAATCTTTTTTTAATTCATCGGTAGTTGTATTTAATTGTTGATTTAACTTGTCTATTTGTGTTTGTTTTTCAATCCTTTGTTCTTCTGTCAATGGTTTTCTAGTAAAACTTTTGTCTAAAAAATCTCTAAACAATAAATCTATTTCTGTTCGATTGGCAAAAGAACCATCTAACACAACAGCATCTGCAGCTTGCTCGTATGAAAGTGCAAGTTGTTGAGCAAGTTTATTTAAGGCTCTTTGACGACCAAGTCTTAATCTATCTAATTCAAAAACAGTTTGACCCAAACCACCTTGCGGAGTGAACTGTTTTTTAAAAAATCCTAAAACTTTAAATATAAAGTTGTCTTGTATCATAGGTATATCACCTCTAAGTGCGTCATAGTTTTTTATAACTACACTAAGCGGTTCTGTTTCTTGGTCAACTTCGCCATAAATTCTAGTTGCTTGCTCCTCATATTTTTCGTTTGTAATTTCAGCAAAAGTTTTACCTGACTCTTGATCAACGTACTCATAGCCAACAATGTTTTCTCCACTTGTAATTTCTTTTTTAACAAATGTGTACACGGTATCTTTTATTGAAGCAGTAAATTGTTGTACTAAACTTTTTTCTGGTTGCTGTACATTAATTTTTTCTTTAACAGCAGATTGTTGTTGTACAGAGTTATCGCTTACTATAATTGTGATAGGCGTATTTTTTTCAGCAAAGGTTAATTGCTCTTGATTTTGTTGAATGTTATATTTTTTTTCTGCAATATCTTTAGCTAATTGTTTTTTTGTAAGTTTATTTTCCATTAAATCTTGCAAAACTTTTTGAAAAGACTCGTACTTGTTAGGCAGGAATTCATTTGCTGCAGCAGCTAAAATTTCATTGCTTTCTGTAGCTAGTTTATCTATGTAACCTTTAAATAAATAAGGTTGACTTAAAAGCTGCGTCTTACCAGTATTAATGTATTCGTTTTGAATATTAAATACAGCTAAATCTTGAATAGCTTTTTGTACAGAACCCTGTCCTGCATAAGTTTTTCCCGTAGCCCGTTTTGCTTCTTCCACTATCTGTTGATTAGTTACTTCTCCAGCTGCAATTGCTTTTTTAATTCTTTTAATTTCTTCTCTTTCTAAGGTGGCTTTAGTTAATTCAGGAGCAGACAACTGTTCTATTCGAGATTTAAAATCTTGGTTTACAATTTCTTGCGTTTTAGTTTTTTTTATTTCTTCTACAAGTTGACTTTTATTTAAGCTGCCCCAATCTTTAACAGTGCCAAATTCTGTAATTGCAAAATTTACTAAATCTGTTTTTGTTAGATTCTCTAATCCTGTATCAAGTGCATATTGTTCAGCAGTTGCTGCAGAAGTTTCAACTAATTCATTGTATTCTTGAGTAGCTTGGATATTGTCTTTTAAACTTTTGGCTCTGATACCACCAGCAAATGCTCCGACTGGTGCTCCACCAACTGCTCCTAAAGCAAAAGAATTAATTAACGCGCTTGTAAGTTCTTGTTCGTCGGTGCTTACGCCTGTGCTATTTTCAGCAATAACTGATTTTAAAAATTCTTGACTGGCTTCAGTAGAACCTTCTACTACGGCTGCAGCTAATCCTTGAGCAACTGCACGTCCAGCAATGTTAGGTGTGACACCACGTTCTACTAAACTTTTTACTGTTTCATCAAAAAGTTCTCTACCAAATTTATCTCCAAGACCTGTTCTTTTAGCTATCTGAGGTATGACACCTTTTAAACCAAACGCTAGTGCCGCTGTATCTAGCGCACCAATGACTGCACCACCACCTAAAGCTGCAAGCGGATCTTCATAACCATTACCAGCTCGGGCCTTTAATTCTCGATCTACTTCACCAGCTCCTAAAAAAGATGATGGCAAGAAAGATCCAAGAGCACCACCAATAAGGGCTCTAGTTGCAGCCGTTCCTACTGCTGCTGGTATAGCGGCGGCACCAAGTGCAGCACTACCCACAGCTAAACCCAAGCTAGCTACAACACTAGGTATGACTTGAGGTATGGCATTAGTGAATAACCAATCCATGCCTTTATTTAAATCGCCGTCAATGTCTTCAATTGTCATTGGTCGACCGTACTTGGCTGCTTGTTGTTCGTTACGAATAACTCCTTCATCGCCAATACGTTTTAATGATTCGTTACCAAATGCTTCCCCAAGCACACGTATACCAGCAAAACCTGTAGCTTGTAGTTCGTCTACGCTTTGTGCAAAAACTTGGAGGAAATTAGGATCGTCAACGTCTGTGGTAGATGGAGTTGTAGTAAAACCAGAAAGAAATTCGTCTTCCGTAATTTCTCCGGCCATGTACTGTTCATATTTAGTAGCCATGACGCGTTTTTAAGTTAAGCTGCTTTACTAGCAAATTCAGCTAAAATTGATTGTAAAGGAGTATTTTTATCTTTATTTCTTTTAATTCTAAGATATTGAGCAAAATTAGCACCGTCAACTTTACCGGCTGGAATTACTGCTTGTCTAGATTTTGGTAAAGTTCTACCACTTAATATGTAACTTTCTAAAACGTCTTCTTCACTCTCATCTCTTAAAAATGAATTAAAAGCATTTTCATTGGCTTCATCCATTTTTGAATCTGCTTCATATCTTTGTAGTAACGCTTCTCTATCCGCTTTAGCCGAAGCTAAGTTTGATTGTCCTACTACATCCATGAATCCTAAGACACCACCTTGTTTAGATTTACCTGTCATTAAAGCAGCATTACGAATGTCTTCAGCACTTTGTCCTAACAAGTCTTTAAGCTCGGGTTCAGTTGTAGTAGCTGAAGTATCTGAAGTTGCAGTATCTGAAGTTGTAGTAAGTACAGTGTCTTCAGTTTTAGTAAGAACATCTAATTTCTTTTGAGCATCTTCTTTAGATGCTTCTGCAGTAAACCTGCTAGTTATTAGATCTGTTAATCTTTCTATTTCTTTCTGTTTATCTGCTTCTGCTTTGTCTTCTTGTTTGCTAACAACTTTTCCAGATAATGTTATTTGTTCCTGTACTAAAGCATCATGTCTTTTTTTTATGTTTTCGGGCATTTTTTCATAGCTTCCGTAAGAATTTATTAATTGATTTTTTTTATGTTCCAGCCGGTAAAAACGAGATGAATTTGAAAAAGGAAGAAAAGAGGTTATATTCTTACTAAGATTTTTCATCGATTCCTTTCCTTCGTTTGAAATATGCAATCCTCCATGTTCCATACCCGGTATCTCTAGTCCTTGGTCCATCGACGCTACTTGCATGTCTTCTTCATCAGGTTCTAAGGCGGCAATACTAGGGAACATTACTTCTAATTTTTCAGCAAAGTCATCGGTCAACAAAGTAACTTGTTCTGGTAAAACTTCTACATTTAATTTATTAGCTATGTCCGTTACTTTTCTTTTAAACAGACTGTCGGCTTTAACAATAAAGTCTCCTATCTGCGTTTTTAAATTCATTGGGTCTAAATTTTCCTGAGATTTTTCAGTGATTAAACGTTCAATAGTTTGTTGTAAAATATTTTTTTGTTCGTTTACTTGAGTCATAAACAATGCTTCTTTACTAGAGCTATCTCCAGTCGTATCTTCAGCAACCATTTCAACACCGCCGACAGGATCTTCCATAGGGATAGTAGTTGTTGCATCTCCAATTGGCATTGTTGTTGCATCTCCAATTGGCATTGTCGTTGCTGCCATTGTATTTAATGCTTCATTAATTTGTTGGTCGCCAGACTCAAACACTTCTGGTACTAAAGCACCAGCTTCCATACCAATGGCTTGGTCAAATGTTTCAGTTGCTCGATTAAGTTTGCTTCTTGCTTCAAAAGGCATAGAGTAAAAATCTTCATAAACATCTGGATATTTTTTTTCTATATATCTAAGTTTTAAATCTTTTACGTTGCCATACTCTTTAATAAAATCTCCTCCTGTTTTAGTGCCGTCCATATATTCTGCCATTAAATTTTTAACAAAATTATTAGCTTCAATATCAGCTCTAATTTTTCTTTCCGCGTTGTCTCTTTTATTTTGTCTTACTTTATTTACATCGGTTTCTATGCCTAAAGATTCCAACATATTATTTATGCCTCTTTCCATAAAATTTTCTTTTGGTACTAAAGCACCAGCTTCCATACCGATTGGCATACCTACTGTGCCACCATTGACGTAGTTTTGTGGATTAATAAACCCACCGTTTTCATAGCCCATTTTTTCAACAACGTCAGGAGCTACTTTA